>Ga0208106_1000018_pt1 | contig 73987 bp, 71 predicted proteins | sample CryBogCBE25Jul08_FD_184577 | JGI IMG/M metagenome (GOLD analysis project Ga0208106, IMG submission 184577) | Freshwater microbial communities from Crystal Bog, Wisconsin, USA - CBE25Jul08 (SPAdes) | ecosystem: Environmental > Aquatic > Freshwater > Lake | place: Crystal Bog, Wisconsin, USA...
GTTAACAGGCGATACAATTGCTACAGTTTCTGAGCCTGGTATGATTGGAGAAGTAGCAAATAAATTAGAACCCGTAGCAGATCAATTAAAACATACGTTAAGCTCATTAGATAATGTATTAAAAAATATCAATAGCGTTTTTGATCCTTCTACCAAAAACAACTTACAATCTGTAGTTGCAAATTTAAATGCAACAACAGCTACACTGGTTGGATCAGCTGCATCTATCGAAAAATTGCTCAACCAACAATCAGGCAGTATTACTCAATCAATGAATAATGTAAATAGTTTTACCAAAAACTTAGCAGACAATAACGAGAAACTATCTAAAACAATCACCAATGTGGAAAAAACAACCGCACAATTATCGCAGGCTGATATCAATGGAAGTGTGGCACAATTAAAATTGGCATTAGAAAAATTAAATGCTGTTTTAGCAAAAGCAGATTCTCAAGAAGGCTCATTAGGAAAATTATTGAACGATAAATCTTTATACAATAACCTGAACAATTCTATACATAGTGCCAATATTTTATTGGACGATTTACGTGTTCATCCCAAGCGCTATGTTCAATTATCTATTTTTGGAAAAAAAGATAAAAGTGGACCATTAATGGCTCCCATCAATGATACTACCAAGTTAATTCAGAAATGATTCACACTACTAAATGGCTAATCGCTTTAATGCTGTTCATGACAGTCAATAGTTCCTTTGCACAAAGGAATCCTACTGATACTGTTGTGCCAGGAAAACAAATCAATATTATCAGGGCTTTAAGATATAGTGCAGTTAAGGTTGATAGTGTTACCAATCTGATATCACTTGCAGGAGATAAAAGTGGAGACGTTGTTTTAAAACAAGAAAATACTTGGATATATGCTGATAGTATTGTTTTGAATTCACTTCAAAATATGTTAGAAGCCTATGGCAATGTTCATATCAATGATGCAGATAGTGTACATACTTATGCACAGTATCTCAAATATTTAGGTAAAGAAAAAAAAGCATTCCTAAAAACAAAAGTGAAGCTAACAGATGGTAATGGTATTCTTACAACTGATGACTTGGATTACGATGTAACTTTGAAAATAGGGGTCTATCGAAGTGGAGGTAAATTAGTTGATAAGAAAACAACACTCACAAGTACTGAGGGATACTATTACGGGGAAACCAAAGATGTTATTTTTAAAAACAAAGTACATCTTGTAGACCCCGATACAAAGATTGATACAGACACTCTACAATATAATACAAGTACTAAAATAGCCACATTTACTTGTCCAAGTATTATATACAATGAAAGCAGAATCATCCATACCAAAGATGGTTTTTTTGATACCAAAAACAAACGTGGCACATTACATCAACGTTCAATAATCGATGATAGTACCTACACATTTACAGCTGATGACATGGTATTTGATGATTCAACAGGTTTGAGCGAATTCAGTGGCAATGCAGTTTATAGAAGCAAAGACACCGCCCAAGGTTATGATTTAGTTGCGAATAATATCAAGACTAACAAAAAGAAATCTGCGATGCTTGCCACACAAAAACCAATACTATTGATAAAGCAAGCAAAAGATTCCATCTTTGTTTCAGCAGATACTTTATATACCGCGAAACTTTCCGAATTGCTTAAAACCAGAAAAGTTCCATCTATTAGGGATTCTACTTCAAAACGCACTAGCAGAGATACTTTAACCAAAAAAGAAAGAGCAGATGAAGATAGTACGCACGATAAATTTATTGAAGCATTCTATCACGTAAAAATTTATTCTGATTCTTTACAAGCGGTTGGGGATAGCTTATTCTATTCATTACAAGATTCGGTTTTTAGACTTTTCAAAGATCCTATTGCATGGTCAAAAGATAACCAGATCAGTGGCGACACCATTTATCTTTATTTGCAAAATAAAAAACCTGAAAGGTTATTGGTTTTTGAGAATGCAATGGCATTAAGTAAAGCAGATAGCAGTGCAAACTTTTATAACCAAATGAAAGGCATTTTAATTCGTGCAGAGTTTCTTGATGGGCAAATAAATTTTATGCAGGCAAAAGGTAATGCTGAAAATGTTTACTATGGGTTAGATGAAAATAAACATTTCACAGGGGTAAATAAATCTGAAGCAGAAATGATTGACATAGAATTCGATGATAATAAACCTAAAAAAATTGTCTGGCGAAATAATCTAACAGGTAATGCTTACCCAATGAGGCAGGTTGATCATGAAGAACTCAAACTTCGAAATTTTAAATGGCAGAACGAAAAAAGGCCAAAGAGTAAATTCGATATTTTGGTTAACTAATATTCAATTGAATTTAGTACTTTCCATTTATGAAGGACCGTTTAAAAAAGTACTTTTTAAATCCTATTAATCATTACCTGCACGATAGTCGTTCAATAGGAATTACTTTATTAGTTTGTACTGCATTATCTCTAATAATGGCAAATTCGGGAGAATTGGGTATCCATTATCAAGCAATTTGGAATGATAGTTTTTCAGGAACCCAAGACCATTATTTTCATTTTATTAGTTTAAATCTGCCTAATAGTCCATTATTATTTATCAATGATGGGCTTATGGCTTTATTCTTCTTTCTGGCCGGAATGGAAATAAAAAGGGAAATGCTGGAAGGAGATTTAGCCTCCATAAAACAATCTTTATTGCCCGTATTTGGAGCTTTAGGTGGAATGATTGTGCCTGCGATTTTGTTTTCGTTCATCAATAAAGGTACAGATAATATAAGAGGTTGGGCAATTCCAACAGCAACTGATATTGCCTTCACATTAGGTGTGGTTGCTTTATTAGGAAAAAGAATTCCAATCGGGCTTAAGGTATTTTTAACCGCATTAGCCATTATCGACGATTTAGGTGCGATCATTGTCATCGCCATTTTTTATGGAAACGAATTACACTTGATATATTTATTGGCTGTACTTTTTTTTAGTGTAAGTATTTACTATCTCAATTATAAAAAAATTGCCTTTGGTTTTTGGCAAATCTTTTTGGGAATTGCACTTTGGTATTGTATGTTCAATTCAGGAATTCATGCAACAGTTGCAGGTGTGATTTTTGCATTTCTGGTACCCACTGAATTACTCAAAAAAATGGAACAAAAAATACATATTCCCGTATATTTTATCATCATCCCGATATTTGCACTTGCGAATACAGCTATCCCCTTACCAAGTGGAAGTTTGCATGCTTTGAATACTCAATTAAGCTGGGGGATCAAATTAGGACTTTGCTTAGGCAAACCTTTGGGAATTACGGGATTTTGCTATTACATTGTAAAACGGAAATGGGCTGCACTTCCAGCAGGTGTAAATCTTTATAAGTTAATTGGAGCTGGGATTTTGGCAGGTATTGGTTTTACGATGAGCATCTTTATATCAACCCTTGCGTTTGAAAATGTGGCTACTCAAAATGAAGCAAAAGTATCGGTATTAGTAGCCTCCATTTCTGCAATTATTTTTGGTTATGCCTGGTTTAAATTTGAAAAAAAGCCAGCAATAGCTGTATAGTCAATTATTGATGGTCTTCTTTTTCAGACATCAAAAAAGCTTTGATAAATCCATCTAATTCTCCATCCATTACTGGTCCAACATTTCCAACTTCATAATCAGTGCGGTGGTCTTTGATCATTTTATAAGGATGAAAAACATAACTACGAATCTGGCTTCCCCACTCTATTTTTTTCTTACCCGCATTTGAAGCATTTAAAATTTCTTGTCTTTTCCGAAGCTCATCTTCATATAATCTACTCTTCAACATTTTCATTGCCAATTCTCGGTTTTCACCTTGCGTTCTGGCTTGTTGGCATTCTATTATAAAACCACTTGGTCCGTGTTTTAATCTTACTGCAGTTTCCACTTTATTTACATTCTGTCCTCCGCTACCGCCACTTCGATAGAATGCCCATTCCACATCTGCAGGATTCACTTCAATCTCAATACTATCGTCAATCAATGGATACACATACACTGAAGCAAAAGAAGTATGTCTCCTTGCATTACTGTCAAAAGGAGAAATCCTTACCAATCTATGTACGCCACTTTCTGCTTTTAAAAATCCATAAGCAAAGTCTCCATCAAATTGTAGTGTTGCACTTTTAATACCTGCACCATCTCCATCTTGATAATCCAATTCGGTTACTTTCCATCCTTGCTTATCACCATACATCCGATACATACGAAGAAGCATTTCAGCCCAGTCGCAACTTTCTGTACCACCTGCACCTGCATTAATTTGCAGTATGGCTGGTAATTCATCTTCGGGTTTGTTTAAAGTACTTTTGAATTCGGCGTCTTCGATTAATCCAATCGCTGAAGCATACGATTCTTTTGCTTCGCTTTCCGAAGCATCACCCGCTTTCCAAAATTCAAAAATCACAGCAAAATCTTCTACTGCTGTATCAACATTCTGATACATTTTAAGCCAATATTCATTTACCTTAATTTCTTTCATGATCGCAGTAGCTCTTTGATTATCATCCCAAAAACCGGGTGATAATGAAAGTTGGCGATCTGTTTCTACTTTATATGTGCGGTTCTCAACGTCAAAGAAACCTCCTCAAAACCAAAACGCGGTCTCTCATATCTTTAATCTGCTCCTGTGTCATGCAGCAAATGTAAGTGATTGCTTTTTTAAAATACTACAAACCTCGTAAGCCGGATTCTGTTTCTAAACTATCATTTATCTGGCCCTGCAATTACTTACAGGATCTAGCTGCCTACCCTGGAACTCAAGCGAGCCGCTTTCAAACGTTCCTTTACGTGGCATTACAACACCCAAGGTTTACCCGCCCTTCAAGTTACCTTGAAAGACCGTGCGCTTTTACCGCACATTTTCACCTTTTCCACTAATTGCATAGTGGTAGTTATTTTCTGTGGCACTATCTCTCTCTTAATTGCTTAAGAGGCCGGCCATTAACCGGTGGGTTGCTCTGTGCTGTCCGGACTTTCCTCCCCAATTTACATTGGAGCGATAGCTCGAGTTTGTAGCGTTGCAAATATAGTTAGTATTGATTAGTAGGCTGATTTTTAAACCCTACTAGTATTGAAAGAATATCTCTGTTGCCCCATACCCAAATCTTGGATCGTATTTGTTGTAAAAATTCTTGACTTCTCTTTTTGATTTTAAGACTTCATGAATTTCGTCTTTTAGTTTACCAATACCAACCCCATGAATCATAATAATTGAAGGTTGATAATGAGCAATTGCCAGATCCATTTGCTTTTCAAATTCATTTAATTGAATCGACATTATTTCAAAATTGCTCAAGTGCTTCCAATCGTTCGTCAATTTTTCGATATGCAGATCAACAACAGATCTTGCAGGAGGCAAGTGATGTCTACCTTTTGAGGCATCGTAAATTTTGAATCCTTTTGCAGCCAAAGAGGTTAATTCAAATTTATCATCCTCTAATTTATCTGGATATTGTTCAAAAAGTAAAAAAGGAATGGTAGGTAAATTGGTGTCTTTAATAGCTTCTATTTTTTGAAATATTTGTTTCGGCTTAATTTTCAATGAAGTTTCAAAATGGGCTGCTTTCTTTTTTTCAGGATTCAATAATGAGAAATCTACAGCAAAAAAAGGGCTATCATTCACAGAAGCAAAATCGATATCATGTAAATAAAAATCGTGGAAGGGTTGAATTTCGGAAACCAATTCAAAATTAGTATTACCCAAAAATTGTTGCTGATAGGTAAAATGATAAGCTTTATCAGTATGATTTAATAAATAAACCTTTAATAATTCAACTACTTCATCATTAAAATCGTCAATAGCAAATTTGGGAAGTAAGCTCAACCAAACTCCATCTGAAATACGAACCTTAGCAGGTTGCGGTTTTTCCTTTGGAACCTGATCAATAAAAGTTTTAGGAGGCGCTTTTTTTTCAGCTGCTTTCTTTTCTGTAAACCGTTTGAAATAAGGGAAATCAATCTGATCCATATAGGCAGGGAATTTCACACCTCGGACTTCAATCAAAACGACTTTGTCGTCTATGATTTCAATCACCTTGCCTTCCTCATTACTCAATAAAACCAATATATCGTCGCCAACTTGATACTTCATCCTACTTTCTAGTTTATAAGCGGCAAATTTACGATAGTTGTTTTTACTAGACTCACTTATCTATCATGACGATTACGCTAGTTTACTCCGGCTTCTACCATAGACTAAGTAAATAGTCAGTCCCAGTGCCATCCAACCGAAGAAAACCATCCAGCTTTTACCAGGAATTTCAATCATCAGATATAAACAACACAGCACTCCAGCTACAGGAATAACTGAATACTTTTTGATAAAACTCATCAATGCTAAAATCACAGATGCCGCTATAAAAATCAAAAACAAAGTTTCCTGATACACTTCTGACATTATATTGGAAAGATCTGTGATGATTCGTTCTCTAAATACTATCGAAAAAATTGCTACAATTGCTGGGATAATAAATTGTCCATTGATATAAGGCAATTGAAATTTACCTGCTTCTTTTGCCAATCTCGGTAATACCAATACCCCACCGCAAACCAACACAAACGCAAATAGCGTTCCAATACTAGTTAAATCAGTCATCAATTTATCATCAACAAAAAGTACCGGAATTCCTACTAAGAAACCTGTCATGATTGTTGCAAATCCTGGTGTTTTATAACGTTTACTTAGTTTGCTGAATTTTTTTGGTAATAAACCATCCCTACTCATACTCATCCAAATTCTTGGTTGACCAATTTGAAATACTAGTAGCACACTAGTAGAAGCGATAACCGCACTTACTGAAATAATAAACCCAATTTTTTGCATATGAATTTTATCGAAAACATAAGCCAACGGATCAGCAACTCCTTCAAATTCTTTAAAGTTTACCATACCAGTAATTACTAAAGTGGTAATTACATAAATAACAGTACATATTATCAAGCTATACATCATGCCTCTGGGCAAATCTCTTTTCGGATTGGCACATTCTTCGGCAGTTGTTGAAATCGCATCAAAACCAATATAGGCAAAGAATACAGAGGATACCCCTTTCAGAACTCCTGTCATACCATTGGGCAAAAATGGTGTCCAATTTCCAGTAGTACCTTCCGAAAAAATATACCAAAACCCAATGATTGCTATAAAAAACAGCACTACTATTTTTAAGCCCACCATAAAATTTGCGCTCTTCTTACTCTCACTGATTCCGATATAAGCAAGTATGGTAATTAACCCAACAATGATAAATGCTGGAAGATTAATAATGAATTTCATTCCGAAAATTTCCGGAGCGGTTGTATAAACTAAATCTGCAACAGGCTTCCCATTTGCAATAGCATCATGATAAGCCATAGAAGCTGTTTGATGTCCGATAGCCAGCCATTCTGGTAAATTGATATTAATTGCTTTCAATAAATTATTGAAATAAGCACTCCATGAAATAGCTACCACTACATTCCCAATAGCATATTCCAAAATCAATGCCCAGCCAATTATCCAGGCAATTACTTCCCCAAAACTTACATAAGAATAAGTATAGGCACTTCCTGATACTGGAACACGAGAAGCAAACTCAGCATAACATAAAGCAGTAAATCCACAAGTAACCGCTGTAATTAGAAATAGAAAAATTACACCCGGCCCTCCATTAAAAGCGGCAGTACCAATTGTTGAAAAAATACCAGCACCAATTACTGCAGCAACCCCCATAAATGTGAGGTCTTTCACACGCAACACTTTTTTCATGTTATTCCCATGTCCATCCAATAAACCAGCATCATAATCTCTTTGTATGTTCTCTAATGACTTTTTTCGGAATATGGAATTCGACATGCATTGGAATTTTTGTGTGCCTCAAATTAAAGGATATTCAGCAAAGAACAAGGGTAAACTGAAATCTAACTAATAGTCACGTTGAATTAGAAAATCAGCCAGTTCCACTAATGCTTTTTTACGGTTTGATACAACCGCAATATCTTCGAGATGTTGCAACGCAGTTTGTAAATATTTTTCTTTTAAAGACTTTGCCCATTCATCCACATTACAAGCTTTGAAAATAGCTAATACTTTCTCTACTTTATCCGATGGATTTTCTTGCATCATTTGTAACAATTGTACTTTTTGTTCCTCTTCAGCAACTTCTAATGCGTGAAGTAATAAAAAGGTTTTTTTATTTTGTCGAATATCACCACCAACATCTTTACCAAATTTTTCTGGATCCCCAAATGCATCTAAATAATCATCCTGAATTTGAAATGCAATTCCTAAATTTTTTCCGAATGCATATAAATGATCTCTATTCCCTGCACTTGCTCCCCCTAGTATTGCACCCATTTCTAAACTAGCCGCAAGAAGCACAGAAGTTTTAAGACTAATCATTTCAATATATTCATCGAGCGAAACATGTTCTTTTTTTTCAAAATCCATATCTAGTTGCTGACCCTCGCAAACTTCTTTTGCAGTTCGATTAAATAATTGCAATATGGAGTGAATATTATTTCCCTGAATTTTGTTAAGATATTCATAGGATTGAATCATCATCACATCACCAGTTAACAAAGCGGTACTTTCTCCATATTTTTTATGCACCGTTTCCATACCTCTTCTCAAAGGAGCCGCATCCATAATATCATCATGTATTAAGGTGAAATTGTGAAACAATTCAATAGCATTTGCTACATGATAGGCATCTGGATTAATCTCATTGAAAAGTTCATTTCCCATTAAACACATAATAGGGCGAACTCGCTTACCACCTAATGCCAAAAAATATTCTCCTGGATCATATAACGTGGCAGGACTTTCCGGGAAATGACGATGTGCAAAATGCTCAGAAAAAATGTTAATCAACTCTTTGAATGAATGCATACTACAAACCTAAATAATAAAGCAAATGCATCGGAATAAAATATTAACTATTCTTTAGAGCTGTGCAAAATTAATTTTGGCACGATTTTTTGATAGTATTATAAAACTGATCCATGAAAAAACTATTATTATTCAGCTGCGTGTTTATAACCGCATTTACTTTGAAGGCTCAACAACAAAACATTGGGACAAACTACAGCACTGCTGTGGGATTAAAAATGTATCCCGGAGCTTTAAGTGTAAAACATTTTATAGCAACAGATCGTGCTGTAGAGGGACTAGCATTTATTTCTCAGGATGGCTTTAGACTGACCGGTTTATATGAAATTCATAATAATCTTGGAACTATTGAAGGCTTACAGTGGTATGTAGGAGGTGGAGCTCATTTAGGTGCTTGGAGCGACCAATGGAAAAAACAGTATCCTACCAGAAATGGAGGAATGACAATTGGTATTGATGGAGTACTTGGTTTAGATTATAAAATAAAAGGGGCTCCTTTGAATGTTAGTTTCGACTGGCAACCCTCTTTCAACATTATTGGATACAGTTACTTCGAAAGTGCTTGGGGAGGACTTGGGGTGAGATATACTTTTTAATTGATACCTTTTTTATAATTGAAAGTTTCAACTGTAAGGGCTAAAGCCCAATATAATCTAGTATTTATAGCCCTAGGCTGAAGCCTAGGGTTAACCATAATCAACTATCATTTAGTTCTCTAATTTGAATAAACTATCTACAAATTCGTCCTTATCAAATAAAATCAGGTCTTCAATTTTTTCCCCAACACCAATATATTTGACAGGTATTTTAAACTGATCAGCAATTGCTAATACCACTCCGCCTTTTGCTGTTCCATCGAGTTTAGTAATCGATAATGCTGTCACTACAGTTGCAGCAGTGAATTGACGTGCTTGTTCCACTGCATTCTGTCCTGTGGAACCGTCTAAAACCAACATTACTTCATGAGGTGCATCTGGAATGATTTTTTGAATCACTCTTTTGATTTTGCTTAATTCTTCCATCAAATGAATTTTGTTATGCAATCTTCCTGCGGTATCAATTAAAACAACGTCCGCATTTTTTGAAACAGCACTAGCTATGGTATCATAAGCAACTGCACTCGGGTCAGAGCCCATCGCTTGTTTTACTATAGGTACACCTACACGTTCACTCCAAATTGTTAATTGATCAACTGCCGCTGCTCTAAAAGTATCTGCTGCACCTAATACCACATTCATTCCAGCAGCTTTATAATGATAGGCTAATTTTCCAATGGTAGTTGTCTTTCCAACTCCATTAACTCCAACCACTAAAATAACATAAGGCTTCTTACCTGGAGGTGCTGTGAAACTTTTATAAGAGTTTTCCCCAGCATCAACTAATACAGCTTTAATTTCTTGCTGAAGAATTGAGTTGAGTTCGGATGTGCCAATATATTTATTTTCTTTAGCGCGCTTTTCAATTCTTTCGATGATTTTAATGGTTGTTTCAATCCCCACATCAGCACCAACTAATGCTTCTTCCAAACTGTCTAGCACTTCTTCATCAATAGTTGTCTTACCAGCAATTGCTTTGGTGATCTTTGCAAGAAAACCATCTTTGGTTTTTTGTAAACCTTGATCCAGACTTTCCTTTTCTTTTTTTCCGAATAGCTTTCCTAAAAAACTCATATTAACTACTTTAAATAATCGAAGAAAAATACAGTTTAAACCGATTCATGACAAAATACAAAAAGCCTTCCCGGAAAAAGGGAAAGCTTTTCAATAGTTTCTTGCAGGACCGATTATTTTTCAGCTAAGAAATCCTTCACCTTATCCTTGTGTATAATAGCCTCCTTAAAGGTATATGCACCAGTCTTAGGGCTACGAACAGCCTTGATAACTTTTGTCCAGTTTTTTGCTTCAGCAGATGCTTTAGCATCTTTTACTTTAGCGTTTTTAGAAGCTGCTTTTGCCATGATTATTTAATTTCTTTATGAACTGTTACTTTTTTCAGAATTGGGTTGTACTTTTTCAATTCAATACGCTCAGGCGTATTTTTCTTATTCTTTTTAGTGATATAGCGACTAGTGCCCGCCAATCCACTGGTTTTGTGCTCTGTGCATTCCAGGATTACTTGAACCCTGTTACCTTTCTTTGCCATTGTATTAGGTAGTTTTCTTTGTTAATAGTTAGATCTTTGTACCAGCCAATCTCAATTCTTTGATAACTGATGAAAGACCATTCTTATTGATCGTTCTTAAAGCATCAGTAGATACTTTCAATGTTACCCAACGGTCTTCTTCTGCGAAGAAAAAACGCTTGGTTTGTAAATTGGGTAGAAAACGACGCTTGGTCTTAATGTTTGAGTGAGAAACACTATTACCAGTTTGTGGCTTTTTACCTGTAACCTGACATACTCTTGCCATGACTCTTATTTTTTCGGGACGGCAAAGGTAAGGAAATGCTCCAAACTACCAATACCATTTCCCATTTTTTTATTAAATTTTTGCACAAAACGGGGGAAAATTCTTTTGAAACCCGCCTCCTCAACTGTTTTTCCACAATCGATACGCGAAATTAGGTCAAATAACCCGTATTAGCTATACATTTCCCCTCTCAATTCCTTAACACGTGCATCTTCCATATATTCATCGAAGGTCATTAACCGATCTATAATCCCTCTAGGGGTTAACTCTATGATCCGATTAGCAACAGTTTGAAGGAAAGTATGGTCATGTGATGTAATCAAAACAACACCAGGAAAGGTCTGACAGCCTTCATTGAAGCTCTGAATACTTTCCAGGTCTAAGTGATTAGTAGGTTGATCTAAAATCACCACATTGGGGTTCTGTAACATCATACGACTAACCATACAACGTACTTTCTCTCCCCCACTGAGTACATTGGTCTTCTTGATTATATCATCCCCACTAAATAACATCTTACCTAAAAACCCACGAATAAAGGGTTCATCTGCATCTGTTACATGGGCTGGCACATATTGTCTTAACCAATCCATCAGACTTAAACCATTAGTAAAAAATTCATTGTTTTCAACCGGCAAATAAGCTTTAGTAATGGTTGTTCCCCATTCATATTTTCCTGAACCAGGTTCCTGAATACCATTAATGGTTTCAAAAAAACTAGTTACCGCTAAAGGATCCTTACTTAAAAAAGCTACTTTCTCCCCTTTATTAATACTGAAATTTACTTTGTCATATAACTTACGGCCATCTACCGATTTACTCAGGTTCTCAACATTTAAAATTTGGTTTCCAACTTCACGTAATGGTTGAAATATAATACCTGGATATTTTCTATTGGAAGGCTCTATTTCTTCAATAGTTAATTTTTCCAATGCTTTTTTACGTGAGGTTGCTTGCTTACTCTTCGAGGCATTGGCAGAGAAACGCGCAATAAAGTCGAGTAAAGCCTGACGCTTTTCTTCGTTCTTTTTGTTCTTATCATTGATCTGGCGACTCATCAATTGAGAAGACTCATACCAGAAAGTATAGTTACCTGTAAAGACTTTTATTTTACTACGATCCACATCGGCAACGTGTGTACAGATGGTATCTAAGAAGTGACGATCGTGACTAACTACCAATACAATATTCTCATAATCGGCTAAGAAGTTTTCTAACCAACCAATAGTTTCAATATCTAATCCGTTGGTAGGCTCATCTAATAATAAAATATCAGGATTCCCAAATAAAGCTTGAGCTAATAATACCCTTACTTTAAAGTTACTAGGGATATCTTTCATTAAGCTTTGTTGCAAATTCTCTGTCACACCTAAACTGCTCAAAAGTGTACCAGCATTGCTTTCTGCTTCATAGCCCCCCATTTCTCCAAAATCAGCTTCTAACTCGCCGGCTTTCATTCCATCTTCTTCTGTAAAATCATCTTTGGCATAAATAGCATCACGTTCATGCATCACATCCCACAAATGTTTGTGGCCCATCAAAACTGTATTTAAAACGGTGCAATCATCAAACTCAAATTGGTTCTGTTTCAAAAAAGACATGCGTTCTCCTTTTGAAATTTCAACAACTCCTTTGTTAGGTTCGATCTCCCCACTTAATATTTTCAGAAAGGTAGATTTACCAGCACCATTGGCACCAATAACACCATAACAATTTCCTTTTTGGAAACTGATATTTACTTCATCAAACAATACCCTTTTGCCATAAGCCAGGGTGATATTTCTTGCACTAATCATTGACGATAACTATTTTTCAGGCGGCAAAAGTAAGCTTTCAAGCCGGAATTTGATTTTTGAATTTTAAATTTTGGCTTTTGATTTTCTAAAAATCTACCACTCGGCTCTTGCACTAGGATGGCAATCAAGGGATGCGAATTGACCAGCTTGATATTTATAATAGGCAGTGATAGCGATCATTGCAGCATTATCAGTACAATATTCAAAAGATGGAATAAAAGTTTTCCATCCATGTTTTATGCCGGCATCTACAAATGATTTGCGTAATCCGGAATTAGCACTTACTCCCCCAGCTAAACAAACCTGATTAACCCCAGTTTTAACAATCGCCTTTTTTAGTTTTTTTATCAAAATTTGAATGATGGAAAATTGAACAGATGCACATAAGTCATTTCTGTTTGCTTCTATAAATTCAGGTGATTGTTTTTGAAGAAAATATAGAATCGAAGTTTTTAATCCACTAAAAGAAAAATTGAGATCCGGAATTTGTGGTTCTGCAAATTTATATTTTAGCGGATCTCCTAAAGCTGCATATTTATCAATCAATGGTCCACCAGGATAAGGCAGACCCAATAACTTAGCAGTTTTATCAAATGCCTCACCGGCCGCGTCATCAATTGTTTCACCGAGAATTTCTAACTCTAAGGGAGATTTTGCGAGTACGATTTGCGTATGCCCGCCACTTACTGTTAAACATAGAAAAGGAAAAGATGGAGCAGGATCCTGAATCAGATTAGCTAGTACATGCGCTTGCATATGATGAACCGAAATTAAAGGTTTATCAAGCGATAATGCCAACGACTTTGTAAACTGCACACCCACCAACAAACTACCTATTAGACCTGGTGCTTGTGTAAATGCAAAAGCTGAAATTTCTTGCATTCTCTCAGAAGCATTCAATTTTGGAAATGATTCCTGTAAACATGTTTCAATTACAGGAACTATATTTTGCATATGAGCCCTGCTTGCCAATTCTGGCACTACTCCTCCGTATTGTTCATGTACTGCTTGTGTAGCAATACTATTAGATAATATTTTTCCATTTACACAGATGCTAGCTGATGTTTCATCGCAAGAAGATTCAATGGCTAAAATGGTAATATTTTTTTGGGTATCCACCTGGCGAAGTTAATTGAAACAAGCGTTTAGTAATTCATCTTAAAACAAAAACGCATTGAACTTCGAATTAACGAAATCAATGCGTTTTATCATTTATCAACTATTTTATTTGGTTCTAATTGCAACCACAGGATCCATTTTAGCTGCAATAAATGCTGGAATAATTCCCGAAATAATTCCCAAACCGATGCAGATGCTCATAGCAAGTGTGATAATATTGGGGGATATAAAAATAGGGAATGGCAAAACACTAGTTAATCCTAAAGCTAGTAACCATACAAAAAAAAGACCTAGCAATCCACCTATGATACATAAAAAAGCACTTTCAATTAAAAACTCCGTCAAGATGGTGCCTCTTTTTGCACCGATGGCTTTTTTTAATCCAATTTGACTAGTTCGCTCTCTTACTGTTACGAACATAATATTGGCAACTCCAAAAGCTCCTACAATTAAACTTAATCCAGCAATTGCCCATCCTCCAGCACTTACTTTTCCAAAAAAACCTTTAATCTGTTCACTAAATACGGCAATATCATTACATGTAAAATCATCTTCTTGCGTTGGACTCAATTTTCTAATTTGGCGCATAATTCCAGTAAGTTCTTCTTGTAAAGCCTTTGATGGAATATGTTCTTTGCCTTGAACCAATATTTTTGGTTGATTCAAATCTGGATTATACATAGTAGCAAAGTAGCGATACGAAACCATCAAACATTTATCATAGTCAAAGCCCCCACCCATACTTTGCCCTTGCTTTTTAATCACACCAATTACATTCAATCGCTTTCCACCATAAGAAATTTCCTGTCCAACAGCTTTCTCTGGTTTTCCAAATAATTCTTCAGCCACTTGTGCACCTATCATAACTGAAGGTGTGCCATACGTAAACTCTGCATCATTCAAGTATCTGCCATTAGCAATATCAATGGTTTGGATCTTATCAAACTCTTCAGAAACTCCATACATATTTACACCATTCAATGTATTATCTATATAAGATACATTCACTGTTCTCTCTATAAACATTGCAGCAAAGGAATAAAGTTGACTCTTTTCTTTAATGGTTTTTATTTCCTCAATCTTAGGTACAGGACGTTTCACATATTTCCACCAAGGATAATCAGGTCCCCCTCCATATGACCATTTGTCGATATAAATAGTATTCGTTCCAAGTGCTTTAATATCATTTTGAACTTTCTGTTCCAAACTATCCACTGTTGCCAATACTCCGATAATACAAAAGATTCCAATAGTAATGCCAAACAGTGAAAGAAAAGTACGCAGCTTATTCACCCTCAATTCCTGAAGTGCCATTTTGAAGCTAGTCCAAAGAATACTTAATTGTTTTAACATGTTTCAAATGTAAGAATCGAAAAGCTAAAGTTGGCACTAGTTTTATTTGAGCGGTCAAATGGCTGTTCAACTATGCAAAGATAATTGACACAAATATTAAACACTTATTATAAATGAGTGATAGGCATCTGATTTTGTGCAATAAAAAGTTCAGATTAAATAAAAGTTTTAAACCTTGGCATTGATTCATGCGTTATTTTTGCAGCGATTTCTCAAATCTAAATTTGCATTATGACCTGGAAACAAGTCTTCACTTCGTCTGTCGGAAAGAAATTAGTTATGGGTTTTACCGGCATTTTTTTAATTCTTTTTTTAATTATTCACGCTGGATTGAATGCCTGTATATGGGCTAACGATGGTGGTAAAATGTTTAACGCTGGTGCACATTTCATGGGTGCCAATGTGGTACCTAGACTTCTGGAAATCGGCTTATTTGCTGGACTGATTTTGCACATTATTCAGGGTTTAATGTTAGAGGTTTCTAATCGTAGCAAAAGAGGTGTCGCTTATGCCAGCGATTACGGAAACAGGGGTAGTAAATGGTATAGCAGAAGTATGGGCATCTTAGGCACTTTAATTCTACTATTCTTAATCTTACACTTGAGTAACTTCTGGTTCCCGAATAGATCTCACCAAAATTTTGTATTAGGTGAAGAAATTGACCTTTATGCAACTATGAAAACTACTTTCTCAGAATTATGGGTGGTAATTGTATATGTATTGGGTTGTTTGTCTTTGGGCTATCATTTAGCTCATGGTTTTCAAAGTGCTTTCAAAACAATGGGTGTTCATAATAAAAAATATAATCAGATGCTTACAAGTATCGGTTATGGTTTTTCAGTGATCATTACATTAGCATTTGCAATGATGCCTTTGAGCTTTTATTTAGGCTGGCTTAACTAATAGAATTCAAATATAAGCATCGAATAATTAATACGATATTCTAATCATAGTAAACTTGGATATATGTTAGACGCGAAAATCCCTTCGGGGTCTTTAGATGATAAATGGACTGATTATAAAGGACATTGTAAACTTGTAAACCCTGCAAACAAACGAAAACTAGAGGTAATTGTAGTGGGTACCGGTTTAGCTGGTGCTTCAGCAGCTGCTTCATTAGGGGAGCTGGGTTATAAAGTAAAGGCTTTCTGTTATCAGGATTCTCCACGTCGTGCGCACAGTATTGCGGCACAAGGTGGTATTAATGCTGCCAAAAACTATCAAAATGATGGTGACAGTGTTTTCCGTTTATTCTATGATACTATTAAAGGTGGTGATTATCGTGCTCGTGAAGCGAACGTTCATCGTTTAGCAGAAGTGAGTGGAAATATCATTGACCAATGCGTCGCTCAAGGAGTTCCCTTCGCTCGTGAATATGGCGGCTTATTAAGTAACCGTTCATTCGGTGGTACGCAAGTTCAAAGAACATTTTATGCTGCTGGCCAAACTGGACAGCAATTATTAATTGGTGCTTACCAAGCTTTAGAAAGACAAGTTGCATTGGGTAATGTAAAAATGTATCCACGTCATGAGATGTTGGAAGTGGTGAAGATTGATGATAAAGCTCGTGGGATCATAGCTAGAAATTTAGTGACAGGTGAATTAGAAAGACATTTTGGTCATGCAGTTTTATTATGTACTGGCGGATATGGGAATGTTTTTTATTTATCAACCAATGCAATGGGCTGTAATGTTACTGCTGCATGGAAAGCACATAAAGATGGGGCCGCATTTGCTAACCCATGTTTCACTCAGATCCACCCCACTTGTATCCCCGTAAGTGGAGATCATCAGTCTAAGTTGACTTTAATGTCCGAATCACTTCGTAACGATGGTCGAATCTGGGTTCCAAAAAAGAAAAACGACGAAAGAAAGGCAATTGATATCCCAGAAGAAGAGAGAGATTATTATTTAGAAAGAAGGTATCCTGCATTTGGGAATTTAGTACCACGTGATGTGGCGTCTCGCGCTGCAAAAGAAAGATGTGATGAAGGTTATGGTGTTGGTACAAGCAAGCAAGCCGTTTACCTTGATTTCGCAGATGCCATAGTTCGTTATGGTAAAATTGAAGCAGGTAAAGAAGGTAATGATCAAATGAGTATCGAAGACATCATTGTTTTGGGTAAAGAAGTTGTGAAAGAAAAATATGGTAATCTCTTCGATATGTACGAAAAGATTACTGGCGAAAATCCTTACGAATTCCCTATGCGTATTTATCCTGCGGTGCACTATACCATGGGTGGCTTATGGGTCGACTATGAATTACAGACTACTGTAAAAGGATTGTATTGTTTAGGTGAAGCAAACTTTAGTGATCATGGTGCTAATCGTTTAGGTGCATCTGCATTAATGCAAGGATTGGCTGATGGATATTTTGTTATCCCTTATACTTTAGGTAATAATTTGGCAGATGATATTTATAACAAAGCAATTGAAACTACACATCCTGCTTTTGCTGCAGCAGAAAAAGTTGCGAGCGAAAGAATTCAAAAATTAATGAACATTAAGGGTAAACAATCAGTTGAAAGTTTCCATAAGCGTTTAGGTAAAATCATTTGGGATAAATGTGGCATGGCCCGAAATGAAAAAGGATTACAAGAAGCCATTAAAGAAGTTCAAGCTCTGAAAAATGAATTCTGGAGTGATGTACGTATCCCAGGTGAAATTAATGAAATGAACCCTGAGTTGGATAAAGCAAACCGTGTAGCCGATTTTATAGAATTAGGTGAGCTAATGTGCATCGATGCTTTAAACAGAAATGAAAGCTGTGGCGGTCACTTCAGAGAAGAATATCAAACAGAAGATGGCGAAGCTTTACGTGATGATGCAAATTATATGTATGTAGCAGCTTGGGAATACAAAGCTGAACATGAATGGACTCTTCACAAGGAACCATTGATCTATGATGTTGTTAAACCATCTCAACGATCTTATAAATAATTATTAAACGGTTGATTCAGTTTTTGAATTTCGAATTTTGACTTAATTAACGACAAACTCTATAGAATGGAACACTACAATATGAATTTAACTGTTAAAGTGTGGAGACAAAAAAACAGTAAGGACAAAGGTGGTTTTGTAAGCTATCAAGTAACGGATATTTCTTCTGAAATGTCGTTCTTAGAAATGATTGATGTTTTAAATGAAAAATTGATAGTCGAAGGTGGAGAGCCCATTGCTTTTGACCATGATTGTAGAGAAGGTATTTGTGGACAGTGCTCTTTGTATATTAATGGCAAACCACATGGCCCATGGATGGCGAACACTACTTGTCAATTGCATATGCGTGCTTTTAAAGATGGCGATACTATCGTAGTTGAACCTTGGAGAGCGGGTGCATTCCCAGTGATTAAAGATTTGATGGTAGATCGTTCTGCGTTTGATCGTATTATTCAGGCCGGCGGATATATCAGCGTTAATACAGGTAATGCCGTTGATGGAAATTCATTGCCGATCAATAAAGATCATGCAGACGCATCATTTGCTGCTGCCATGTGTATAGGTTGTGGTGCTTGCGTAGCAGCATGTAAAAACAGTTCAGCCATGTTATTCTTGAGTGCAAAAGTTTCACATTTAGCATTATTGCCACAAGGTGAGCCTGAAAGAAAATCAAGGGTGTTGAATATGGTGGCACAAATGGATAAAGAAGGATTTGGGGCATGTACTAATACAGGAGCCTGCGAAGCAACCTGTCCTAAAGAAATTTCTATCAGCAATATTGCTCGCTTAAATAAAGAATATTTGTTCTCTAGTTTAACTTCAGATAAATAAAAAGAAATCAGATTTATATAACGCCTCGATTAATTCGGGGCGTTTTTTTTGTTATGTTTAAGAGATGTTAGAAACTATAAAAAATTGTTACCCCGAGCCTTTAGGCTGGGGATTAAAATACAGTTCGAAAAACAGGGCTTTAACCCTTAAAGTTCCCACTTTCAAATCAAAAAAAGTATTTTAATAAAGAAATCACAACATTAGGGCTGAAGTCTAGGGTTAACATTTCCATACAAACCACACGCTTATCTCTTATCTTTACTCTAGTGTCGAATAATTATTTCCAATTCAAACAATTCAAAATCGAGCAAGAGCATTGTGCCATGAAAGTGTGTACAGATGCTTGTTTGTTTGGAGCTTGGGTTGTTGAATTATTGCAGCAAAAAAAAAAATAGCAATCCATTAAGTATCCTTGATATTGGAACTGGAACAGGACTGCTAAGTTTAATGACTGCACAGGAAGTTAATTGTACTATTGATGCTATTGAAATAGAAGCGTCTGCAGCCAAGCAGGCATCGGAAAATATTTCTAATGCATTCTTTTCTTCAAACATAAAAGTTTATGAAGCAGATATTAAAATCTGGGATTCAAAAATAGCATACGACTGTATCATCAGCAATCCCCCTTTTTATGAAAATGATTTAACCTCACCAAATGAAAAGAAAAATATTGCTTTACATAGTGCAACCTTGAACTTATCTGACTTTGCAACCATCATTGATCAAAAACTTAAACAGGACGGAATCTCAGCGATACTTCTGCCCTACCATCGAAAAGAAGAAATGATTCAATTAGCATTGAATAGAAAACTCTATCTGAATGTGAATGCTAATATCAAACAAAGTTCAAAACATACTTACTTTAGAACTTTTTTAGTTTTTTCTAGATATAAACAAACCCTATTAACTGAAGAAATCATCATTCAGGATAACAAGGATTATTCAGATAGATTTATAGACCTTTTAAAGAAATTCTATATGACATTCTAATGTTTCGATTGGATGCTTTTATGGCACACGGATTACGCTGATAAAGCGGATTTACGCAGATCCACTTTTTACTTTTCCAGCCCCCATTCCCTTCCTTTCAGAATTGCGGGGACTCCTTCACTGATCCATTTAGCAGGCTTCTCTCCTTTTAATAAATAATCGAAGAATTGTTGTTCGCGGATTTGAATGTCTTTCCGATTTCTTCTTTCAACCAAGTTATGAGCTTCATTATTATAATTTAACATCCATACTTTTTTACCTAGCCTGCGCATGCCTGTAAACATTTCAATCCCCTGATACCAAGGTACCGCATCATCTGCATCATTTGCCATAATTACTAATGGTGTTGTTACTTTTGGCAAAGAGAATAATGCTGAATTTTGTAAATATAAATTAGGCTTTTCCCAAAGTGTTGCTCCAATCCTACTCTGTGTTTTTTCGTATTGAAACTGTCTGTTCATACCACTACCCCAGCGAATACCACCATACGCGCTTGTCATGTTTGCAACTGGTGCACCTGCCCAAGCTGCAGCATATAAATTTGTTTTCGTAATCAGATATACAATTTGATAACCGCCCCAACTCTGACCTTGTAATCCAAGTTTAGTACTATCTACATATCCTTGTTTTACTACAGCTCTTGTGCCGCTTACTATGTAATCGTATGCGCCTTGACCAGGGAACCCGGTTTTATACCAGATATCAGGAACGAAAACCACATAACCCCTACTCACAAAAAATGGGATATTTAATCTAGAAGGTGTGGGAGAAGGAGCATTATAGTTATACAAAGTATTATTGTTTCTTTCATAGAAATATACAATCATGGGATATTTCTTCTTAGCATCGAAGTCTTCCGGTTTATAAATAATTCCTTCGGCATCTTTCCCAGTATATGCTTTCCATTTAAACAATTCAGCCGTACCCCAATTATAATCATGTTGTTGTGGATTGGGTTCAAATAAAATAGTGCCAGGTAATATTTTGGAATCAGTAAAATTGTTCGGAGAAATATCTGCCACTCTGATATCGGCTGCATGTTGATAATTCTCAGTTGCATAGCTGAATACATTTGACTCTTTTGCTTTTATCGATGCAGTGATTCTAGCAGTATACGTAACAGAAGGCACAAATACGTTGCCTAAGCTATGCCAAACCAATCCAGTTGTTTTATCAATATTATTGTATGAACTGAACAATAATTGTTGTCCTTTGATATAAAATTTAATTTCTTTATCTAAAACAATATTTCGATAAGTAATCTTATTTTTCCTTCCAAGACCTCCAGTGATACAGATGGAAGATTTGATGCCAAGAGGATCAACCTGCCAGATGTCAAATTCATCATAAATAAAAATAGCTTCGTCGTTTTCTAACCATCCTAAAATTCCATAAGCATTAGGATCATCAGGCATATCATTTTCCACATCGAATAGTGGAAATTTAATGTCTTTCGCAATTCCTACAGTTTGCTTTGTATCGGCATTATAAGCACTATACTTTCTTTTTTTATCGTCATACGATACCAGATATTTACCAGTATACGAGGGAAAAACATTTCCTTTAAAATCAGATTGTATTAAACTCTTTTGTCCATTTTGTGCATTCAATAAATAAAGATCGCTTTCGATAAAACCCTGCCATTGCAAAGCAACCCTTTTGCCTTTATCGGCAACTGCATAAGCTACAGATCCATCCCCTTCCTTAGTTAAATAAAAGGCGCGATAATCGGGACTTCCCAATTGAACAATTTTATTTTTTTCAAAATCAAATCTTGCAATATGACTTTTTTTCAAATCCGATTCTAAATTTTTTAATTGCATTGGTTGCAAATAGTCGTCGTTGTAATGCCATACATCTACAGATACTCTTTCAAATTCAGGAAGGCTGGTATCTTTTGCAGGAATAATTGGGGCTGTTCCAAAAAACAGCTCTTTCCCTTTTTTACTAAAAAGTATATTGGGGTTATCACTTACAGAAAAACCTGTTGGCATTCCAGCACTCGTTTTATCTGCTAATAGTTTGGCACTATCTGCACCATCTTTAAAATAATATAGTTTATAAAATTTCACCAGCGCCTTAGTGCTGCTATCTCTTTCTGCCACAAATGCCAATTGTGATCCTGATTCATTTAATTGATACCCCTTAGCGTCATTAAAGTTTTGGAAAATTGTTTTAGCAATATTTGTAACCAAATCAATTTTTACTACTAACGGTTTCACCAAACTGTCGCCAGTTTTTTTACTGGTTTCATAAACCAGAGTATTCCCTTTTTTATTGAAATAATATTCTGTAACTAATTTAAATGTTTGCTGTTCACCGGTTAATAAATTGCGTAGGGTAAGTTCTGATCCTTCTTCAATTGGATCTTCTGTAGATTTATTTCCAACAGATTTTTTGGGTGTTTGCAAAATGCTCATACCTCTTAATTTTGCATCATATATTTTTAACCGTATACTATCCACCATATGCATTAAACTATCAGAATAAGTAGCCATCGCATTAAGTTTAGCAACAGAATCTAATTCCGTTTTGGGCTTATTATCTGGTGCAGTTTTTTCAGACAGCCAAGCCAACCAATTGCTAGAGTCTTCAGGCAATTTGAAACTTTTAATTTTAGGAACTTTTACAAGGCTATCTGTACGAAACTCTAAAAATGCCAAGCTGTCTTTAGGCATTTCATCCGTTTTTTTCTTTTTGATCTTTGCCTCCCGGGTTTCTTTGAATGTTGGCTTTAATTTGAAAACCAAGAAACGACTATCTTCTGTAAATTCAGCGGCATATCCCCTAGCAAATTCCTTTTTATAGTTTCCATTCACAGATTGAACAAATAGTTTAGCATCTCCTTCCTGAGGGGTTACAGTAAAAGCAATGTATTTGCCATCATTGCTTAATAAACGTTCGCCAATTGATTGCCAACTATCATAAACTGCATGATCCAAAGGCTTTTTCTGAGCATTTAATAAATTAGCTAACCCAATTAAACAAATTGCAAGAAAGAATTGTTTCATATAAATTCAATTATGCTTTAAATATAAGGCAGCTTGAGTAAAATATTTTGGCTTTTACACAAAAGGAGAAAGAGCCTTAAAATATCAATTTTATATTTGCAAATTCAATTTAATAGGATGAGAATACTTTTATTTGCTTTAATTATATTAGTATCATTTATTTCTGCAAAAGCTCAGAATACTGGATCTATATCAGGGATTATTGTCAACAAAATAGATCAAAAAGTTGTTTCAGGTGCCACCATAACAATAGGAAATAAAAAAGTTATTTCTGATAGTACCGGTAAATTTAGAATTAATCAGATTCAAACAGGTTCCTATACTTTGCGAATATCGTCTATTGGTTTTTACGATGCCTCTTTATTCAATACCCTAGTGAGTTCAGGAAATGAAAACGGCCTAAATATAGAATTAGAGCCATCCATAAACGAATTACAAACAGTAACAGTAACAAGTGGCGGAAGAAAGACTGTTAAAGTTGCAACCCTTGAAACACCATTAAGTGTTCAAAGGCTTACATCCGAAGAAATCAAAAGAAATCCTGGTGGGAACTTCGATATATCAAGGGTCATACAAAGCCTACCCGGAGTAGGTGGAACTGCAAGTACTGCTGGATTTAGGAATGATATTATTATAAGAGGTGGCGCACCCAATGAAAATGTATATTATTTAGATGGCATTGAAATCCCTGTGATTAATCACTTTGCCACACAAGGAAGTGCAGGTGGGCCGGCAGGTATTTTGAACGTGAGCTTTATCGAAGATGTTAAACTAAGCACTTCAGCCTTTGATGCAAGATTTGATAACGCATTATCCTCTGTATTTGAATTTAAACAAAAGAAAGGCAATGCTAATCGTGTGCAAGGTAATGTTCGATTAAGTGCAACTGAACTTGCAACTACATTAGAAGGTCCTTTGTCTATTTCGGGCAAAACAACTTTTCTTGCATCGGCAAGGAGAAGTTATTTACAATTATTATTTAAAGCAATTGATTTACCAATAAGACCTAACTTTTGGGATTTCCAATATAAGGTAACGCATGAGATAGACAAAAAAACGACACTTAGTTTCATCGGTGTTGGTGCAATTGATGAATTTAGTTTTGCAGCACCCAAAAAAGCTACCCCAGAGAAATTATACATTCTTAATAGCAACCCTTCCATTCAACAATGGAATTATACAATTGGTATAAGTTTAAAAAGATCAATTAATAATGGTTTTTGGAATTTGTCAATCAGTAGAAATGATTTCAGTAATCAGAATGAAAAATATGAGAATAATTTAGGTCCAGTCAAGGGGTTACAAACACTTGATGTTAATTCTAAGGAAACAGAAAACAAAATTCGTTTTGATGTAAATAAAAATAATAATGGATGGAAATTTTCTTATGGTGCTGATGCACAAATAGTTCATTATGACAATCAAACTTTTCAAATTCTCAAAGCAGCGGTAACAGATAATGCTGGAAATGTAATCACTCCAGCACAAACTTTCCAATATTATACCAGTATCAATTTTAATAAGCTTGGTGTATTTGCTCAAATCGGAAAGCGTTTCTTTGAAAATAGATTAGGCATTAACGCTGGTATTAGATCTGATATAAATTCATTCACTTCCGATGGAGGAAAACCTTTGTCTACCATGAGTCCTAGAATTAGTATATCTTATTTAATTGCAGACAAATGGACTGTGAATGCTTCAGTTGGCAATTATTCAAAAATTCCGCCTTATACGATTTTAGGATTTCAAAACAATCAACAGTTTGTAAATAAGGATGTAAAGTATATTACTAGTACACATTATGTGATTGGGTTAGAACATTTAAAAAGTGAATCAACAAGATTTACTTTAGAAGGATTTTACAAACAATATTCGAATGTTCCAATTTCCATTCGCAATGGCATTAGCTTGTCCAATTTAGGCGCAGATGCATCTATCCTGGGGAACGAACCCATCAATTCAAATGGCAAAGGAAGGGCTTATGGATTTGAATTTTTTGCACAACAAAAATTAACGAAACACTTTTTTGGAATATTTAGTTATACTCTATTTAGATCTGAATATACCAATTCAGATGGAAAGTATGCAGCAAGTTCATGGGATAACAAACATCTATTAAGTTTTACAATGGGCTATCAATTTCCAAGAAATTGGGAATTAGGATTGAAATTTCGTTATCAAGGTGGAGTGCCTAATACACCTTATGATGAATCGTTAAGTCGCGCAAATTATTTAACATTGGGCTCAGGCACATTAGATTACAGCCAGATAAATTCCACCCGTTTAAAAAACTTTAATTCCAGTGATATTAGAATAGATAAGAAATGGAATTTCAGAAAAACAACTTTTGATCTTTATTTGGATATTACTAATTGGTATTTAGCGAAAAGCATTGCAGCGCCAATCTATACATTTAAAAGAAACGCCGACAATACTGCTTTCTTAACCACTGATGGACAGAGTATAAAACAAAATGGTAGTAATGCTATCCCTTATTATTTAATAAATTCGGATGCAACGGTAACTCCTACAATTGGATTTATTATTGAATTTTAGTTTTTCTAGTTTTAATAACTCGAAACATTTGCAGAACCACAGAAATAGCAATTAATGTAAAGCCATAGAAAAAACTTATTTGCAATTTTTCTTGCTCATGGAAAATAATAAACGCTAATAAAATTCCATAAACTGGTTCTAGATTAAGACTAAGATTTTGAGTGAAAGCAGAAACTTTTTGCAAAGCTTGTAACATTAAATCCATGGCCCAAACGGTACAAAACCAACTTAAAACCAGTAACCAACCCCATTCAGAACTTGTGGGAAATATATGAGTAGTTGGAAATTTTATTAAATAAAAAGGCATTAATAAAGTTAGTAGCAGAATGCCACCACTCAATTCATATAACATCATAGTCTGAGCTGCAACTTTTGCTACATTTCTTTTATTGAAAACAGAAAAAAGAGCAGCAAAAAAGGCTGATGTGATCCCAATAATTATTCCTGTTCGATACCTTGAATCAAAATGGAAAATTAAAAAAATTCCAAACAAACTTATTAAGCCAAGAAATAGTTCTGTCCAGCTAAAATTTTTAGAAGTCATTAATGGTTCCAGTAATGCAGTAAACATACCAGTTGATGCAAAACATACCAAGCCTATAGACACATTCGAATACTTGATGCTTCCATAAAAAAATACCCAATGTATGGCTATAAGGCCGCCAATCATTAATAATTGTAGTGCTTTTGTCTTACTAATCTTTTGAAGATTTTTACGCCATATTAATAAAAGAAATAAGCTAACTGTCGCAATCACCATTCTGTACCAAACAAGCAATCCTTCATTAAGTGTAATTAATACACCCAACACGCCAGTAAAGCCAGCGAGAAAAACAGCAATATGTAATTTAATGAGTGCTTGTTTCATCGGGGTCAAAGAAATGTTTTTCTACGAGAAATATACATACTACTTCAATCTTGTTTTTTTCAAGATTTCTAAAAAAGTATTACAGTAAGATTAATTATTATTTTTAAGGCGTTTGTGATAGTCTTTAAAAAGGCTATGCCATTGAATTTTCAATACTCCCAAAACACCCTCTGTGATGATGCCTTTGTTCATTTTGCTATAACCTGTTTTACGATCAATAAAAGTGATGGGCACTTCTTTAAATTTAAATCCCAATTTCCAGGCAGCAAATTTCATTTCAATTTGGAAGGCATATCCTACAAAACTAATTTCATCTAAATTAATAGCATCTAAGACTTCCCGCTTATAACACATGAACCCTGCAGTTGGATCTTGCACAGGCATCCAAGTAATTATTTTGGTATAAAGCGCTCCACCTTTTGAATAAATTTTTCTATCGAGAGGCCAGTTTTCTGTTTTGCCTCCTTTCACATAACGACTTCCTATTGCTAAATCAGCTCCCCCATTTTTGCAGGCATCATATAAACGTTCAAGGTCATCTGGGTTATGAGAAAAATCCGCATCCATTTCAAAAATGAATTGATACCCTTTTTCGATACCCCATTTAAATCCATGAATATAAGCAGTACCTAATCCTTGTTTGCCTAATCTTTCTTCAATAAATAATTGATTAGGATATTTCTCCATCAAGGATTTTACTATTTCTCCAGTACCGTCGGGTGAATTATCATCAACAACCAGAATATGGAATCCAAGCCCCATTGAAAACACTTTCTCAATAATCAGAGCTATGTTCTCTTTTTCGTTGTAAGTTGGTATGATAACAATTTTCTCCAAACCTTAATTTCTATTTGCGCACTAAATTACAATTCTGTTCTTTTCAGCAACACTATTATTGATAAATACTTAAATAAATTTGCAAAATAATCCGGATTATCCTTTTTTTAACAGGGTTTTATTGAGTATCTCTGTAAGTTTTTGTTTGGTATTAATTGGAAAGTCGCCTTTCATCATCCAATCATAATACTGAGGTTCTTCCCTTAAAACCTGAGCTACTGGCTTTCCTTTATGCTTACCGAAATTGAAAACTTCTATCCCTTTATCTTTCACGAACCTTCGAGCAAAGTCTACAATATCATCTTCGCCAGTGAATTTAACAATGCTTTCCACACTATCACCAATTTGAGGATAGCGTTCTAATTGTGCTTCTAACACTTCCCAAGTAGCTGTTGCATCTGCTTCAGCACCATGTGCCCCTTCCAAAGTTTTACTACAATAAAATTTATAAGCAGCACTCAAAGTGCGCTGTTCCATCATGTGAAATATTTTTTGAACATCTACTAATCGTTTCCCATCAACAGAATATTCAATACCAGCACGCAAAAATTCTTCCAACAACATAGGAATGTCAAAACGATTACTGTTATACCCACCCAAATCTGCGCCTTCAATGAATTGCTTTACTTCATTGGATATTTGCTTAAAACTTGGCGCATCTTTTACCATTTCATCAGTTATACCATGAATCGCACTGGAAGATTCAGGGATTGGCATCAATGGATTAACTAGTTTTCTCTTAACCAATTTAGAGCCGTCAGGAGAAATTTTCACAATCGCTAATTCAACAATTCGATCTGTAGTAATGTTGATTCCGGTTGTTTCCAAATCGATAAATGCGATTGGCCTTGTTAATTTTAATTTCATACTATCGATTATAAGTTCACTGATTAATTGGTAACCCGCTTTGCGAATGTAAGCATATCTATTCCATCATAATTGCCACTACTCATCAAAACTATATTTGAATTGCTAAAATCATATTTAAATAACCAGTCTTCAAGTTCTTGCTTATGATTCATAACAAGCAAACCTGGTTGATCAAACCCATGACGAATTTTATCGATTGGCAGATCTGGTAACCTTTTTAACTCCAATGCATGTTTAGAATAAAATACAATTGCTACATCAGCTTTACTCAATGCACCTTGGTATTCACCCATGAATTTTTCATTTAAACTACTAAAAGTATGCAGTTCCAATATGCCAATTAATTTCCGATTGGGATATTGTTGTTTAACTGCTTCAATGGTTGCTTTCACTTTACTCGGTGCATGAGCAAAATCTCGGTAAACATTCACATTTGAATTAAAAGCAAGCAATTCCAATCGTTTAGAAGCCCCGGTAAAATCTGCAATAGCAGTCACAAAATCATTTGCAGTAACGCCAATTTCTTTGCAGGCATAATATGCAGCATATAAATTCATTAAGTTATGATTCCCAAAAACTTTTAAATTACTTGTTGAGCCATCAATTGTAACAGAAGTTTTACCATCTAAAATTTCATGAACTGGAACTTCATACGGTTGATATCGGATATCTGATCGATGGCTTTCTTCCACTAAATGGTTTAATACTTTATCAGTGTTATTATAAATCAGCAAACCACCAACCTCAATTTTAGCAATGAAAATTCGAAACTGTTCTAAATAAAAATCAAAAGTGGGGAACACGTTAATATGATCCCAGGCTATTCCAGTAAGAATAGCAATATGCGGGAAAAGGAAATGAAACTTTGGTTTTTTCTCAATGGCGCTTGCGGGGTATTCATCCCCTTCACAAACTATAATTGGGGCATCGGTAATATTCACAGATTGATCGAAACCATTGAGTTTAGCCCCTACTAAATAATCAAAATCAAAGTGCAGTTTACTCAACACATGCATAATCATACTAGTAGTGGTTGTTTTACCATGACTACCACCCACTACCATTCTTTTCTTCTGCCGACTTTCGTGATAGATATATTCTGGGAAACTAAAGATCTTCAACCCTAATTCAACAGCTTTTTCTAATTCTGGGTTATCGTTGCGTGCATGCATTCCTAAAATGACAGCATCCAGGTCTTTGGTAATTAAGTCGGGCTGCCATCCCATCGATGTTGGAAGTATTCCATCCTGAAGTAAATTAGTTCGGGAAGGTTCGAAAATTTCATCATCAGTGCCAGTTATTTGATATCCTTTTCGATGCAGGGCAATGGCCAATTGATGCATCACACTACCCCCGATTGATATAAAATGTACCTTCATATTAACTTTTTTGGCCTTTCAAATAGAATTTTAACAATAATAACCAGCTTCTCAGGCAACAATTCACAATGAAACTTTATCTTTACCGTTATAAGATTGTATAAAAATACAGTCAATTACTTTATCAAACTCTACTCATGAAAAAAATCACTTGTCTGCTGATAATCGTAGGATTTACAATGGCTATCTGCTCATCATGTGTTTCATCTCGAGGCAATGGTTGCCCTACTACCAATAAGAATTACTTCAGAGGCAGATAAGGGAATCGTTTATAATTATAGAAATAAATATGAATTGGATCCCATTAACGACAGAAGATCAATTGTTGGATATAGAAAAAAAATCTTCTTCGAAGCCTCAAGTTATTTTCAAACATAGTACACGCTGTAGCACTAGTAGTATGGTATTAAACAGACTTGAAAGATCGAAATCTTCAGATGCAGTAGATTTTTATTTTTTAGACTTAATTCAATATCGCCCTATTTCTGCTCAAATTGCAGAAAAGTTTCATGTAGCACATGAATCACCACAAGTGCTAGTTATCAAAAATGGTAGTTGCACTTTCGACGAAAGCCATATGGCCATTAATATGGATGAAATTTTAGAACAGTCTGCCAGTTAGTTGCTATAATTTATTAGATAGCCATTTTTTGAACGACAATTTCAACTCACTGTACAGTTTTTGATTGGTGAGCATCCGATCGCGAATTTCATATTCATCATCCGCTTTTTTCTGTTGCAATAAGCGATTATTGATATCTTTCTCCAATTCTGAAATTAGTTTTTCCTGAGCCTTCACATCGTTTTTCAATGAGTTGATAAAACTGCGTTGAATAATAAACTGGTTTTGAAAATGTTCTACTTCTCCCCTGCTTTTGTTATCAGTTAAAGTTACAATTACTGCAGCCAGATACTTATCCAAAATGTCTATTTCTTGTTTCCAAAAAGCCATTTCAGTCAACCATAACTCATGGTCGAAATGTAATTCCCGAATTGATTTGTTATTGATAATCATTTTTTATTTTATTTATTTACTTTAAAGTTCTAAGATTTTTTCTAAATGTAGGATGATAAAAATCAGTTATGATAATCTTATCTTATGTTTACAAAAGATATGAAGATTGAGTTAATAATATTAAAATTATGGAAATTGCTGGCTACTTAGTAGCGTTTATTATTGGCATTTCCTTGGGTTTAATTGGAGGTGGGGGCTCCATACTTACTATCCCATTATTAGTCTACCTTTTTCATATACAACCTACCATCGCTACAGGTTATTCCTTATTTATTGTTGGTATCAGCAGTTTAGTAGGAGCAGTGAATAGTTATAGAAATGGAAACATTCATTTTAAGGCAGTTCTTTACTTTGGTATTAGCTCGATTATTACAGTGGTTATTATACGTAGGTGGTTGATTCCCATCATTCCTGAACAACTTTTTAGAATTATTAATTTTGAAGTAACCCGCTCCTTATTGACAATGGTATTATTAGCATTAGTGATGATCATGGCTTCATACAAAATGATTTTTAAATCTGCTCCGGTAGATGCTAATAAATCTACTAACATGCCATTGGGATATGCCATATTAAGAGGAATCCAAATTGGTTTACTAACTGGACTATTGGGTGCAGGAGGGGGATTTTTAATTATCCCAGTCCTCATTTTTTCTTTTCATTTACCAATGAAAAAAGCCATTGGCAGTTCTCTATTAATTATTGCCTTGAATGCACTGTTTGGATTTATCAGTGATCTGTCACAATATGATATTCATTGGAAACTACTTTTAATTATTACTATAAATGCAGTGCTTGGTACATTTATAGGTAATGCCATTGGATTAAAATTATCGGGAGAAAAACTAAAGAAAGGCTTTGGTGTTTTTGTGCTGGTAGCTGGTATTTATATCATCCTTCACGAGCTATTTATTAAGTAAAGAGCTGACAAATGTCATTGCACGCATTAAACCGATAGTCCAATTTTACCGGGAAAAAATTCCCATGCAAATAGAACAAATTTATACAGGCTGTTTAGCACAAGGTGCTTACTATATTGAAAGTGAAGGCGAGGCAGTAGTAATTGATCCCCTTCGTGATATTGATAATTATCTTGCAAAAGCAAAAAGAAATAATGCTAAGATCAAATATGTGTTCGAAACTCATTTTCATGCTGACTTTGTTTCCGGGCATATGGACTTAGCAAATGCCACAGGTGCCACAATTGTTTTTGGACCAACTGCTGCTCCTAATTTTAATGCAAAAGTAGCCTTAGATGTTTCGAAGCCTGGAAGCAGGCTAAAAAAGAATTTGATTTTATCCAATCAATAGACGCTAATCAATTGGCTGAAATTTTCAGGCAAATAGATCCGCAACAAATTATAGATGTTCGTAAAAAAAGTGAATTTGATACAGAACATATTCTTGGGGTAACCAATAGTCCACTTGATTTTATTGATGAGAACAAACAAATTTTCGATCCAAATAAAACCTATTATATGCATTGTGCGGGAGGCTACCGCTCCATGATCTTTACTTCCATTTTACGGGCAAGAGGTTATCAAAATCTCATTAATTGTAATGCAGGATTCAATGAGTTAAAAGCTTCTGGAAAGTTTGCTATTTCAGAATTTAGTCAGCAAAATACTCAATTATAAAATCTGGATAATTCAGGCACAGTAAGGGTTTGCTATTTACTTTTTTTCTACTAATTTCGTAGACTAAATTGTATTGAAATGATGGATTGGATAAAACAGCCCTGGCCATGGTATGTAGCCGGCCCCTTAATTGGATTAACAGTTCCGGCTTTATTATTAATTGGCAATAAACGATTTGGCATTTCAAGTTCCTTGCGCCATATCTGTGCAGCATGTTTTCCAGCAAACATTCATTATTTCAAATATGATTGGAAAAAAGAAATCTGGAATCTCTTTTTTGTTGGCGGTATCTTTTTAGGCGGCTTAATCGCTGCACAGTTGCTAGCAAATCCTCAACCCATTCAAGTTAATTCAGCTTTAGTTTCAGAATTAAAAGGGTATGGCATTTCAGATTATAGTAAATTAATACCTACCGAAATCTTCAACTGGGAGAGTCTTTTGCACATAAAAGGATGGCTACTCATGGTATTCGGAGGATTCCTTGTTGGTTTTGGAACCAGATATGCAGGCGGCTGTACTTCTGGCCATTCCATTACTGGTTTAAGCAATCTTCAATGGCCATCTTTAGTAGCAACCATTTGTTTTATGGCTGGTGGTTTTATTATGGCAAACCTTATTTTACCAATTATACTCCGATAATTTATGTCAACCAATATACCCGAAAACGATTTCGAATTACGTTCCTTAGATGCTACTTGTTTAAATGAGAGCGAATTAGTTCACCCCTATTGGTACAATTTAAAATATTTAATAGTTGGAATTGTTTTTGGAATTGTTTTTGTAAAAGCAGAAATCATATCCTGGTTTCGTATTCAAGAAATGTTCCGACTACAAAGTTTTCATATGTATGGGGTCATTGGGTCTGCGGTAGTTGTTGGAGCCATCTCTGTTTTTTTGATTAAGAAATTCAAGATCAAAACAATTTATGGCGAACCCATTCATTTTGAAGTAAAGACTTTTAATATAGGGCAAGTTTATGGTGGTCTTTTATTTGGATTAGGCTGGGCCATTACCGGGGCATGTCCTGGACCATTATTTGCACAAATTGGTACAGGAATTACTGTTACAATTGTAACTTTATTGAGTGCGATTGCAGGAACCTGGGTTTACGGACTGGTTCGCAATAAAATTCCGCACTAAATTTCATGAAGTATTGGAAGCTTCTTACTTATGTTTTGATTAGCACCATTTTAATATTTTCTCTTTGTAGAAAAAGCAAGGTTGAGCCAATACTGCAAGCTACAGTGATTGATTCTGCTAACTGTTGGACCGGTGCTGGTCCTTTTCAAATTCCAGTTGATAGTTCCGGAATACTAATTAGATATGGGTATGAATTAATTAGCCATACTTCCAAATATTTAGGGCCATATGGCTCTGTTGCGGCAATTAGCAATGGGATGAATTGTCAGAATTGTCATCTCGAAGCTGGCACTAAACCCTGGGGCAATAATTTTGGTGCTGTGGCCTCACAATACCCTAAACTTAGAGCCCGAAGTGGTAAACTAGAGTCGATAGAAATGCGTGTGAACGATTGTTTACAGAGAAGTTTAAATGGTCAATCTATTGATAGTACCAGCAAAGAAATGAGATCCATTGTTGCCTATATTAAATGGTTGGGCAAAGAAGTTCCAAAAGGACAAAAACCAAAAGGGAGCGGAATTGAAGATCTTCCCTTTCTTTCAAGGGCTGCTGATCCTATGAAAGGGCATCAATTATATATTTCAAATTGTGCAAAATGCCACGGCATAAATGGAGATGGACAAATTGGTTTAGATCATACCAGTTTTCTGTATCCGCCACTCTGGGGCAATCAAAGTTATAATGATGCAGCAGGGATTTTCCGCATATCAAGATTTGCGGGCTTTATTAAAAACAATATGCCCAATCCCATTAATTATCATCATCCAACTCTCAGCAATGAATCTGCATGGGATATTGCGGCATTTGTAAACTCACAACCTCGACCCCATAAAGATCAATCCCGAGACTGGCCTAATATTTCAAAAAAAACATTGGATTGTCCGATTGGCCCATATGCTGATAGTATTTCAGAAAAGCAACACAAGTATGGACCATTTACTTTTTCTTCGCAAACTATTAAAAAATAATCAGCTTCCTTTTTTTACCTTTGTCTTTCAATAACTTATTTATGAGAAAGTCTTTTTTCATTTTGCTGTTTGTTTTTGCTATTAATCATTCAAAAGCACAAGATATTAGTCAAATTATTGCAGGCTCATTAGCCGACGCTAATAAATACGCAACAGAATATATGAGGCCCTTTGCGGAAGGAGAAATCAATAATTTATCCAAAGGTTGGTTTTCTACCGCCAGAACTCATAAATTTTTGGGATTTGATATTTCCATAAACGGACAGTTCGCTATTATTCCAACCGAAAAACAGAATTTCACTTTTTATAATGCAGATTATTCCACCATGAAATTAAATGATATTGGAAGTTCTGCATCATTACCTACCATGATGGGTGGCACAAGTTCTCAAATGATCAATGTAAATAGTACTGTTAATGGCCAAGCCGCATCTACTAGTTTTACAGCACCAAAAGGAATTGGGGATGACTTAAAAAAGAATTTATCTTTTTTACCCATATCAACTCCACTTCCAGTTGTTCAAATAGGTATCGGATTACTGAAACATACTGATTTTAAATTACGCTATTTCCCTAAATCTGGTGCAGGTGGAAATGTAGAAATTGGTGTATTTGGATTAGCTGTTCAACATGAATTTTCTAACTACCTTCCTTTTATTAAAAAGGTTCCATTCTTACACCTTTCTGCTTTAGTTGGATATAGTAAAATTGACGCCAGCTTCAAACCAAATTTAAATAATGGTTCTTCTGTACAAAGTACTAATTCATCAGCCGGCTATAATATATCAGCTTTTACATTACAAGGTATTGCAACCGTAAAATTCTCCTTATTAGAATTATATACGGCAGTTGGATATTCTTCAGGAACATCAGCTATCAATTTGAATGGAGATTATACAATTACTTATAATACCGGATTACCAGCTCCAAATAATAACCAAACTACCGTAACGAAGAAAGACCCTATAGCTCTTAACTATAAAAGCAATGGCATTACCAATACTTGGGGAGTTCGATTGAATTTGACTATTCTAAAAGTCTATGGCGACTTCACTTTCGCTAATTACAATACGGTTGGAGTTGGTATAGCTTTAGCAGTAAGATAAATTGAAAGATGATTAAAATTTTTAAAAAGACGTGTTTAAGAAATACTTCTTTTTAATACCCAATCGAATTGAAGATCATCGCCTAAAACAAAAGTACTTTCTGCAATAATCTCAAATCCGTTTTTTTGATAAAAGTCTATGGCTCTTTTATTTTCTTTCCATGCAATTAACCAAATCCAATCATTTAATTGTTCTTTTGCAAAATCAATTGCCGCTTGTAATAAAGCCTTACCTATACCCTTTCCAATAAAAGGTTTGCAAACATATATTCTTGAAATTTCTATCGCTTTTTCTCCTTTTAATTGAGGATGAATAGATTCTTTTAATTTTACATAGCCTGCTACTTGTCCATTTTTATACGCTAAGAAAAAGTAATTGTCTACTGCACTTACTTCCTTCATCAACATCGATTTGGAAAACTGCAATGTTAAAAATTTAGACATATTAGCTGCCGTATTTAATGCTGCATATGTATCATAAAAAGTTTCCCTACTAATGATAGCAATTAATTCTGCATCTTTTTCTTCGGCCCTAACAATTATAATATCTGACATCGTTTTTTAAAAATAATTATTATGGAAGTTCAATCACCATTGCACTAGCTCCACCACCACCATTGCAAATACCTGCTGCACCTATCTTTCCTGCATTTTGTTTTAAAACATGAATTAAAGTAACTACAATTCTTGCGCCACTGCATCCTAGGGCATGCCCAATTGAAACAGCACCACCATGCACATTAACTTTAGCAGGATCTAATTTCATTTTTTGTGTATTGATAATGCCAACCACAGAAAAAGCTTCATTCAATTCTATAAAATCAATATCACTCATTTGCAACCCTGCTTTTTGAACAGCTTTAGGTACCGCTAAAGATGGTGTTGTTGTAAACCACTCAGGCGCTTGTTCGGCATCAGCATAACTACGAATAATAGCTAATGGTTTTAAGCCCATTGCATCTGCTTTTTCTTTACTCATCAAAACCAATGCAGCTGCGCCATCATTCATAGTAGATGCATTAGCAGCGGTTACTGTTCCCTCTTTAATAAATGCAGGTTTCAATTCTGGGATCTTATCAAATTTTACATTGAAGGCTTCTTCATCTTTATTGAATAAAATAGGATCGCCTTTTCTTTGTGGTATGGATACCGGAATAACTTCTGCATCAAAAGATCCTTTGTTCCAGGCAGCCTGACTTCTTTGATAACTTTGAATGGCAAATGCATCTTGCTCTTCCCTACTAATATTATATTCTTTAGCACATAACTCAGCAGAATTCCCCATAGCATAATTATGATATACATCTGTTAATCCATCCTTAGCCAAGCCATCAATCAGTGAAACATTACCATATTTATTTCCCCATCGCATATTCGGATTATAATAAGGCACGTTGCTCATACTTTCCATACCACCTGCAACAATCACATCTGCATCGCCTAATAAAATTGATTGTGCACCTTGCATAATTGCTTTCATACCACTTGCGCAAACTTTATTGATTGTGGTACAAATTACACTATCTGGAAGTCCGGCAAATTTCGATGCCTGACGTGCAGGAGCCTGTCCAAGATTTGCTTGTATTACACAACCCATGATTACTTCTTGCACATGAATCGGCTCTATACCAGCGCGTTCTACTGCTGCTTTAATAGCAATAGCACCTAATTGTGTGGCTGTAAAATCTTTTAAACTTCCACCAAAACTACCCGTTGGTGTACGAACAGCTGAAACAATATATACAGTTTTACTAGTCATAATTTATAATTAGACTCAAAGATAAATTAAAGCCCTAACAAACGTTAGCCTTTCATAAATATCTATCGCTTTTATCCAAGCTCTGTATCTGGTTTTGATTCATCACTCAAAGGCAGTTTGCCACGATTAGTTCGAATGATCCTAGAATAAAGCGAAATTTCTTTATCAAATAAAAATTGAACAAATAGTTTGTTCCATGAAGTATGGTATTGGAGTGTATCATAAAATGTTGAAGCATTTTTTCGTATTTGTGGTAATTTATTCCATGGTACCGATGGAAAATCATGATGTTCATTATGATATCCTACGTTAAATGCAACCCTATTAAAAGAGCCATAATAACTATGGGTTTCTTGTTCCCCATTTAATAAGTAATGTTCTTGAATCCATCTGGCACCCAGTGGATGTAATCCAACAGAAAAAAAGAAGCTAGCCACTAAAAATAAGATTGCTTTTATTCCCAAAAAATATATCACTAATCCTACAAAAATAATTTGTACCAAAACATTAAGAGCAATCCAACCATCGAATGGTTTAATTTCTCGTAAACGCGATAAACGAAATAATTGAAATATGGGATAAAACAGCAACCAAATTATTTTACCAATAAAATAGTTATCAATCAATTTAGCTTCCCATTCATTGGGTAAATCTCCATCTAATTCCATGACACCTTGAAAGGAATGATGTTTAATATGATATCGTTCAAAAGACACTGAACTCGGAAATACCTGTGGAATATTTGCAAGTATTCCTGACAATCTATTCAAGGAACGTTTCTTAAAAATTAAACGATGAGAACATTCGTGAATCATCACAAATAAAGCGTGATCTACAAAAGCACCAATCAAATACGCAATTCCAATGATCCACCACCATGATTGATCTTTCAATATCCAACATAAAAACAATTGAAAAACCACTAAACCAACTATTACTAAGAATGTAAAGGGGTTCTTACCTATTAGTTTTCTAATTTCAGGGTTCTCCTTTAAAATAGCTTTTGTACGCAATCGATGTGGCTCTGGACTATTCGAAAAAACGAACGTTTTGGATATGCTCATTCCAACAAGATAATTGAAAATCATGGATTTACGCCATGTTTACAAGATTCAATTATAAATCTCCGATTTATTATAAAAGTAAAGCGGCCCAGAAATTGGAACCGCTTTATAATTTTATACATAGTCTTTCTCCTGTCTCAAAAATTATTTTTTTTGACTTTTGAATTTGACTTTCAACTTATTTTACTTCACTTCTTCAAACTCAGCATCAGTAACTGTTTCACCAGCTGCTTGTTGTCCACCTGCATGAGCATGAGCTCCTGCATCAGCACCAGGTTGTTCAGAACCAGTAGCTGCTTGAGCTTTATAAATTTCTTCGCTTGCGGCAGTCCATGCTGCATTCATTTCAGTCATTGAAGTATCAATTGCAGCAATATCTTGATTTTTATGCGCTTCTTTTAATTTAGCTAAAGCTGTTTCGATAGGTGCTTTTTTATCTTCAGGAATTTTATCACCAAACTCTTTGAATTGCTTCTCTGTTTGGAATATTAAACTATCTGCCTGATTTATTTTCTCCACACGCTCTCTGGCCAATTTATCTTCAGATTCATTTGCTTTTGCTTCGGCCTTCATTTTTTCAACTTCTTCTTTGCTTAAGCCACTACCTGATTCAATACGAATCTTTTGCTCTTTTCCAGTTCCTTTATCTTTTGCGCTAACATGTATCATACCGTTTGCATCAATATCAAAAGTTACTTCAATCTGAGGTACGCCTCTTGGTGCTGGAGGAATTCCATCCAAGTTAAACATACCTAAGCTCTTATTCTGAGTAGCCATTGGACGTTCACCTTGTAATACATGAATTTGTACACCAGGTTGATTATCGCTAGCTGTTGAATATATTTCTGTTTTTTTGGTAGGAATAGTAGTGTTAGATGTAATCATAGTTGTCATTACACCTCCCATTGTTTCAATTCCTAATCCAAGTGGCGTAACATCTAATAACAATACGTCTTTGATATCACCACTCAATACCGCACCTTGAATTCCTGCTCCGATTGCAACTACTTCATCAGGATTAACACCTTTGTTTGGTTTTTTACCGAAGAATTTTTCTACAATCTCCTGAACTTTAGGAATACGAGTTGAACCACCAACTAAAATAACTTCATCAATTTGAGAAATATTGTAGCCAGCATCTTTTAATGCACCTTCACATGGTTTCAAGCAACGAGCAAATAAATTATCGGCTAAAGCTTCAAATTTTGAACGGCTTAATTTTACCACCAAGTGTTTAGGAACACCATCAACAGCAGTAATATAAGGAAGATTGATTTCAGTTTCTGAAGAAGAACTCAATTCTACTTTTGCTTTTTCAGAAGCTTCCTTCAAACGTTGTAAAGCCATTGGGTCTTTACGTAAATCGATTGCTTCCTGATTTTTAAATTCATCAGCCAACCAATCCATAATTACTTTATCAAAGTCATCACCACCTAAGTGTGTATCACCATTGGTAGATTTCACTTCAAATACACCATCTCCTAATTCAAGGATAGAAATATCAAAAGTTCCACCACCCAAATCAAATACTGCGATTTTCTGATCAGTATGTTTTTTATCTAAGCCATAAGCCAATGCAGCCGCAGTTGGTTCGTTCACAATTCTGCGAACATTCAAACCAGCAATCTCACCAGCTTCTTTAGTGGCCTGACGTTGTGCATCATTAAAGTAAGCAGGAACAGTAATAACAGCTTCTGTAACTTCCTGACCCAAATAGTCTTCAGCTGTTTTTTTCATTTTCTGCAAAATCATCGCAGAAATTTCTTGTGGCGTATACAAACGATCATCGATTGCTACACGTACAGTATTATTATCGCCTTTGGCTACTTTATAGCTCCAATGGCTAATTTCTTCAGTTACTTCGTCAAAACGACGACCCATAAAACGTTTCACACTACTAATCGTATTTTGTGGATTAGTGATGGCCTGACGCTTAGCAGGATCCCCTACTTTACGCTCACCATTCTTTAAAAATGCCACAACTGAAGGGGTAGTTCTTCTACCTTCATCATTTGCAATTACAACAGGCTCGTTCCCTTCCATTACAGATACGCAACTGTTGGTTGTTCCTAAGTCAATACCAATGATCTTTCCCATATAATATTTTTTTAATCTTTTCGCCTCATTGAGGACTTCTTCATACTGTCAATCACCATGCCATCGCCGATAAAATGCAAATTTGTCAGCAGTTGTCAGTCATTTCAACCCGTTTTATCATAGGTATTCAGACAATTATGCCAGATTGATGTTTTTTATAAGACATATATGCTTAAGCAGGAAAGTCAATTTGAGATTCCCCTAACAGTCAATTCCTTATTTTTAGGCATGCGTTTACAATTTACTCGTGGCATTTTAATAATTGGGTTAATGGCTATTTGCTTATATGGCAATACGCAAAAACAGAGCAGATTTAAAGCGGGTCAACACATTTCGGAATCTTTGGTAATTGAACAGGATAATTACTTTATAGAAGCGGATAGCTCTCTTCAGTCGCCGCTCATTCATATTTCAGGAAAGAATCTGGTCATCGATTTTAACCAGAGTATTTTGGATGGCACAAACCATCCTGAGAGACCAGACCTGATGAAAGGACTTGCCATTCAAATCGATAAAGGGTCTGAGAACATTACTATAAAGAATTTACAGGTGCATGGTTATAAAATTGCATTATTGGCAGATAGTGTTTTAAAGTTATCGATTATCCATTGCGACTTTAGTTATAATTATCGCCCCCAATTATTCAGTGGAAGAGATCAAGAAGATGAACGAGATTGGATGAGTTACCATCATAATGAAGCGGACGAATGGAAAGAAAAAGGTGCCGGTATTTATTTAATCAATTGCAATAAAGCAACTATTAAAGACAATATTATCACAGGCAATCAGTGTGCTTTGTTGATGGTGAAATGCAATGATGCAAAAGTATTCGACAACAACTTTTCGTTTAATTCTGGATTAGGAATTGGTATCTATCGATCAAGTAATAATTTTATTTATCACAATTATTTAGATTTTAATATTCGAGGATTTAGTTTTGGCAAGTACCGACGTGGGCAGGATAGTGCGGGTATTTTAGTGTATGAACAAAGCAGTGAAAATGTGTTTGCCTACAACTCAGCCACTCATTCAGGAGATGGTTTTTTTCTCTGGGCTGGTCAGTCTACATTGGATACAGGCATTGGTGGTTGTAATAATAATTTGATTTACGGCAATGATTTTTCCTATGCATCTAACAATGGTGTTGAAATAACTTTTAGCAGCAATAGTGTTTTACATAATCGAATATGGGGATGCGATTATGGGATCTGGGGTGGCTACAGTTTCGATAGTGATATATCAGACAATAAGATCCTGCATAACCGATGTGGGATTGCCGTTGAGCATGGACAAAACATTAATATCGCGCTTAATGAAATTAAATATAATGTAACTGCTTTGAAGCTATGGTCTAACGAAAAGCAGGGAGTAGAGGCTTCTTATATTGCCCATCATAATACCAGAAGTGAAAATTATTGGATAGCGTCCAACAGCATTGAACAAAATAAAACGGCTTATCATTTATATGGAACAGACACAGCAGTATTCAGTGGGAATAAAAAAATAGAAAATGAAATTGAATGGATAATTGGCGATCGGGTTACTGAAATTGATACCACCAGAGAATCGGAATTTTTAGATCTGGATTATCAAAAAGACAAAAAGCTATCCTTAATCAATTATACTGACATACCAGAGCAACATTTCCCACAAGGGTTACAGGAAATTAGAATGAATGCTTGGGGGCCCTATAATTTTCAATACCCCCTTCTTTGGTTAAAAGAAATTGATAGCAATCAAGTATATCATTTTGAAGTACTGGGAAAAGCGGGTAATTGGGCAATAGAAAAAGTTAATGGATTTGAAATTATACAACAAGGAGCTTACATATTCCCATCTATTATTCAGGCAAAAGCAATCAATGCAATCAAGGATAAAACAATTAGATTAAATTATAGCGGACCAGAATTTGAGGATCAATTTGGAATCAAACAAAAGTCAATGAATCCATGCTTGTTTGAATTTAAAGAATAAAGAACTATCCTTCCTGAGGTTTAAATGTAAAATTCTTTTGACTTACATAACTGAAAGCCACCACAAAAACAGTAGTCAGAATTTTAGAAGGTGTGGGGTACCAGCCAAACAGGTCTACAAATATTTTTAGAAAAGCATAATTGAGCAACAGGCAACCAAAAACGACGGTAAAATATTTAGCTAACTGGGTTGCTTTTTTTACACTGGTCTCTTGAAACACCACATAACGGCTTAAATAAAATCCTATCGGAAAAGTTACCATAAAGCCAATTAAAAAGGCTGCAATATGTGCCCCAATAGTAAAGGAAATAATATGAACAGGTTGTCGATGAAGAATAAAATTATAAGAAACGAAAAACAAACTAATATCTAAAACCGTATTGAAACCACCACAAGCAGCATAGCGAAAGGTTTGCAAAGGCATGATGTTTTTGAAGATCGGATAGAACAGATCTACTACTCTGAGAATCAGGCTACGTATATTTTCGTGCAGCTTTATCATGAACGCCGGTGAAGGTAGGGCTTAATTTGTTAGCTTTGCCATCCGAAAATGTTAAGATAATGAGTGTTGTAGTAAAAATAAAGGAAGCAGCTGTTCAATCAATTAAATCATTATATGGGGTAAGCTTGGATGCAGTGCAGATTCAAGTTAATGCTACCAAACCCGAATTTGAAGGTGATTATACAGTGGTATTATTTGCATTTGTAAAGCAATTAAAAAAGTCTCCTGATATTTTAGGACAGGAATTGGGGGAACATATTGTTGCACAAAACCCTACCCTATTTACTGGATTTAATGTAATCAAAGGGTTTTTAAATCTGGTAATCTCGAATCAGTTTTGGTTAGATTTTATTGATGGTCAAAAGAACAATCAACAATATGGCATTCAACCAAGCAATGGCAAAAAAGTAATGGTGGAATACAGTTCACCAAACACCAATAAACCTTTGCACTTAGGTCATTTAAGAAATAACTTTTTAGGATGGAGCATTGCAGAAATTTTAAAGGCTAATGGATATGATGTTGCCAAAACCTGTATCGTAAACGACCGCGGCATTCATATTTGTAAAAGTATGATTGCCTGGCAACGCTACGGCAATGGAGCAACTCCTGCCAGTACCGGCATGAAGGGCGATCATTTTGTGGGCGACTATTATGTGAAGTTCAATGATGCTTATAAAGCGGAAGTGGCTGAATTAGTGGCAGGTGGTAAGGAACCTGCAATTGCAGAGAAAGAAGCTCCCATTATGAAAGCTACACAACAAATGTTGTTAGACTGGGAAGCCAGTAAACCTGAAGTGATGGAATTATGGCGCTTTATGAATAGTTGGGTATACGAAGGTTTTAATTCTACTTACAAAAGAATTGGAAGTGATTTTGATAAGACCTATTATGAGAGTAATACTTATTTATTAGGAAAAGATTTGGTGGAAAGTGGTTTAGAGAAAAAAGTTTTTATTCAAAAAGATGACACCAGTGTCTGGATAGATTTAACGTCAGATGGTTTGGATGAGAAATTAGTACGACGTAAAGATGGCACATCGGTTTACATGACACAGGATATAGGTCTGGCGGTTCATAAATACAATGAGTTCAAAGCCGAACAAAGTATTTATGTAGTGGGCGATGAACAGAATTATCACTTCAAAGTTTTGAAACTGATCTGTCAGAAATTAGGAATACCTGCAGCTGATGGAATTTATCATTTAAGTTATGGCATGGTAGAATTACCCACAGGTAAAATGAAGAGCCGTGAGGGAACAGTTGTTGATGCGGATGATTTAGTGGATGAAATGGTAAATATTGCGCAGCAAAAAACAGAAGAGCTTGGTAAAGTGAAAGACTTTACTTCCGATGAATTAGTAGAACTTTATGATACCATTGGTTTAGGTGCATTGAAATTCTTTTTACTTCGTGTAGATCCAAAGAAGAAAATGATTTTTAATCCAGAAGAGAGCATCGACTTTCATGGATTTACGGGACCCTTTGTACAGTATACTCATGCACGTATTAAAAGCATATTACGCAAACAAGAAGTTGCTGTTTTAGAAAATCAAATATCTGAATCGCTACTCCCACTTGAATTAGAGCTCACCAAACACTTGGAATTATTCCCTTCCATTTTGGCAGATGCAGCCAATGAGCATGATCCATCAAAAGTGGCGATCTATGTATTTGAATTAGCAAAAACATTCAACGGTTTTTATACGCAGCATTCAATTGCCAATGCTGAAACTGAAGAAAAAAAATCCTTACGAATTCATTTATCAAAACTAACTGCACAGGTATTGCAAAGAGGGATGGGAGTATTAGGAATCAGAGTGCCAGAACGAATGTAAAAATCCGTGTACATCAGTTTTATCCGAGTTATCTGTGTGCCATAAAAACATCCATTAAAAGAAAGGCGTAATAAGTTTATATAAAAAGGCAGCACATGATTTAAATCATGATAATTGCAGCTTAGAATCAAAAAAAATATTGATCTTAACCCATTAAGGAAATTATTCAGAGAAGCTAGTAAAGGTTTTTCCATCGAAATGGCATAATCCAGTATTTCTGGTGCCTATCCAAATCTTACTATCTACATCTTCCAAAATACTAAAAACACCATTGTGACATAAACCTTCTTTTCTTGTAAAGCGGGTAAATAACTTGGCATCATATTCCATAGTCCACCATCCTCATTAAGTTCTCCACCACCCCCTCGGTACCCATCCAAAAGTTTCCTGATTTATCCTTATAACTACAACCTACCTCCTGATACTGATCTGAACCCTAGGTTTTGGTAAGTTTTAAATTTTTGCTGGTATAGGAAAGTTGGTTCTGTCCCTCACAAAATGATTGAAAAACTAAAAGCAGCAGTAAAGTGTAAATAACTTTTTTAATATCGAGCATTGGATTAATACGATTTATCGAATTCTCCGGTAAGTCTTAATTCCATTTCAGAGATCATGTGGTGGGTAACAGTAAAGCCAACTTTACTATGTACTTTATCGAGTGTCAAGGTGGATTGCGATCGTGCACTTAATTGAACCAATAAAATGGCAGAAAGGATGAATAGGTTTTTCATTTGTGGGATTGATGTATGCATGTAAGACTCTTATTGTTTTCGCAAGATCTTTTCCATTGATTTACCTTTTGCCAATTCGTCGATGATCTTATCTAAATACCTGACTTGTCTGGTAAGGGGATATTCAATTTCTTCTACGCGATAACCACAAATCACACCGGTGATAAGACTGGCATTAGAGTTCAATGTTGCTTTTTTAAAAAATGTTTCGAAAGTTGCTTTCTCATCAATTAGTTGCTGCAATTTTTTTTCATCAAAACCTGTGAGCCATTCTATTATTTGATGTAACTCTTCGATTGTTCTTCCTTTCACTACCACTTTTTTTACATACCAGGGATAAGTAGAAGAAAAAGTCATTTTAGCAATTCGCGCATCTTGTTCGGGTGTTACTTTCATTTTATTTAAATCTTTCTAGATTTTTTTTATTACTTATTTTTTCGTTTTGAATGGGGGAATAATCCGTTTTAGTTTGACCATTCACCAGTATATGATCGAAATAACATTTTGCACCCGTTGCAACATTCATGTCTTCCACATTTTGTATGTGAAAATGCAAGTGTGGCTCGGATGAATTTCCTGAATTGCCGCAAAGCCCCAGGAGTTGGCCCTGCTTCACCATTTGCCCTTGTTTCACAACAATCGAATGTTGTTTGAAATGGGCAAAAAACAAATACTCATTGTTGATCGTTTTGATAATCACTGAATTACCAGGAACATAAATAGGGTTTAAAATTCCTGGTACATTATCTTTCACACCATCCACTACCAATACCACTTCTCCATCACAGGGTGCTATTAAATCCTTTCCAAAGGCATAGTAATCTTCATTAAGTTTCCCATCAGTTTTAAAAGAAGCACCTTTCTCGTTTCTTATTACAATATCAAATGCATTTTTTTGGGCCTCGCTTTCTACATGGTAATTTAATTCTTTGGTATCGCCACCCCAGAATACGGTCCACTCCTCTTTAAATGGAAGGATCAATTTCGTTTGGTTACGCGTCATCTTTGGCAAATTACTTTCCTTGAAAGGTTTTATAAACAATCCATTTATTTTCGAGTCACTGTCAATGGATATGTTGATAGCAAATAAAGCCCTTTCAAAATTTGTTTTATAAGAAGCATAAGACTGTTCGTATTTAACGAATGCTCGTTTGGTTATTTTTCCCGCCTGTGATTTTAGTCCTGTTAAAAATTCAATTGTTTTATCATGAGGCAGTCCATTTTGCATCACAGGTGCGAAGCTCGAAAAAATGGCGTCATAATTTTCTGCATTATAGTTTTTCTCAAATGCATCTGCCACGGATTTGTGGTCTGATTTTTCAGTTTGTGCAAATGCTAAATTGAAGCAGGTTATCTGGAAAATTGTTGCAAAGTATTTCTTCATTTTGTTAGTTTAGAAATCACTATTTTAATTCTCCTTTAAAATTCAGGTTGTTTGGCAGCAGCAATCAAATTCACATCGACCAATTCAAGCGATTGCACCATATCCTTTACTGTGTCTTTATATTTCTTAAAATGACTGGTCAATATATGTTTCTGGTATGCAGTTGTGTCTGCATAAATTTCCAGGATGGTGATATGGGAAGGTTCCTTCTGATCGGCCACAGCATAATAAGTTAATACACCCGGCTCCAAACGAATGGCAGTGGCCATTTGTTCTTTAAGCGCCGGGTTGTACTTTTCTAATTGCTGTGGGTCAACTTTAATTTTAGCCAACCTAACCATTTGTTTTTTTGACTGTGCCATTGCATGATTGCTTAATAAAACTGTACCCATCAATAGAGTGATCACCATCCAAAGTGAAGTGAACTGTTTGTGTTGCATTGGAAAGTTTTATTAAAATTTTAGAACCAATTATTTAAAGATCATCGTCGCAAACTCAGAAAGATAAACTCGCCAGTTTGTCCAGGTATGTCCGCCAGCACTTTCGCGATAGATATATTTGAATCCTTGTGCATCCAAGTCCTTCCGCATTTTTATGACACTCTCATACAAGAAATCATCCTTTCCTACAGCAATCCAGTATAGGGCTGGTTTTGCTTTTTTCAAGTCCAGGATTTGTTGTATTCTTTTGGATGAGTCTACATTGATGCCGAATCTACTTAGGTCGGCAAATCCCATGCTCATTACACCGATATATTGAAAGAGATTTGGGTTTTCAAAACTTAGATTTTGGGTTTGTAAACCACCCATGCTTAGTCCAGTAACAGCGCGACTTTCTTTATTTTTTTTGACTCTGAAATTGGATTCGATATAAGGGATCACATCATTCACCAGGCTTTTTTCGAACAACATACTCGCCATGCCCTGAGGGGTTTGCATCTCTGATTTAATAGGTGGAGTAACAGTTGTAGCTGCGGCCTGACCGGGATTGCCATTGGTCATAACCACGATCATCGGTTTTGCTTTTCCACTATTGATGAGGTTATCTAAAATATTATTTGCTACACCCAAAGTTGGCCATGCTTCTTCATCGCCGCCACCGCCGTGTAATAAATAGAGCACCGGGTAATTGTCTTTGGCAGCGTTATAGCCCGGAGGAGTATATACATACATTCTTCTGGTTAAATTCAATGTAGGTGATTGATACCAGATCTGTTGCACGGTTCCTTTCGGACCTTCTTTAGCCCAATACAAATCTGATGCTGCACCAGGAATATAGAGCATGTTTTCGGTTCTGAATGTGCCATCTCTTGCTACTTTTAAATTAGCAGGATCAAGGGTGGTTACACTATCTATCACAAAATTATATCCATACAATTCTGGCGCCAATGCAGGAACTTTAACAGACCAGATTCCCTTCGGTCCTTTCACCAGATCTACCAGTTGTCGCTGGCCTTGCGGACTACTAGGCATCCAGTTCCCAGATAGTTTCACTGAATTGGCTCCAGGTGCTTTGATGCGGAAGGTTACCTCGTTATTGGCACTGATTTCCGGAGAAAGGATACGTTCCATTTGGCCCACTTCTTGGGAGAAGAGATGAGTGGAGATTAATATTGCAAGCAGTATTAGTTTTATTTTGGTTATTGGCATATGGCAAGTTTAATTGGATTTTAAGTTAAGAGAAAAATATGGCGTCAGGAAATAATAGGGATGAAAGGAGATTATGTGCCATGATCTCAGAGTGGGTCGCGTACCCAAAAACCTTCGCGGGCTTCGCCCGCGGGTTTTGTAGTTCCAGTCGCTTTTGCGAATTCATTCGCAACGCGCCTAGAAGTACAAAACCGCCCCGAAAATCGGGGCGGTTTTTGTGCGGAAGAGGAGATTCGAACTCCCACGGCTGTTACCCCGCTACCACCTCAAAGTAGTGCGTCTACCAATTTCGCCACCTCCGCTTTGAGAGCTGCAAATGTAGGGAGTTTTTCCATTTGGCGGCAATCACTTACTTTGTAAAAAAATAGAGATGGCTGCGTTTATTATCAATTGCCCTAATTGTCACCACCAGTTTGAACCCGGTGAAAGTATGCGGGAGGAAATTCAAAAAGAATTGCGCAATCAAATGCTTGATTGGCAGAATAAAAAGGATCAGGAATTTAAATCCAAAGAACTGGCTTTTCAACAATTATTGGCTGAAAAAGAAAAAGAAGCTGCTTCCCTATTAGATGCCGAAAAGAAAAAACTACAAGCCGAACTCCAGGAGTCGATCAGGAAATCGATGAGCTCTGATTATGAGAACAAATTGAAACTCTTGGAAGACGCCGCTGCTGAGAGTGCTGAAAAACTTAAGGAATCGCGCAAAAAGGAATTGGAATATCTGCAAAAAGAACAGGCCCTTCAAACCAAAGAAGCCGAACTGCAAATTCAGATCCAACGCCAGCTCATGGAAGAACGTGAGAAATTAAAAGAACAATTACTCAAAGAAGAATCTGAAAAAATCAATTTAAAGGATCAGGAATACCAACTGCGTTTAAAAGAACTGGAAAAGCAATTAGACGATCAGAAAAAACTGGCCGAAGAAATGCGCCGCAAATCGGAACAAGGCAGTATGCAATTGCAAGGCGAAGTTCAGGAATTATTACTGGAAGAATTACTCGCAGCCACTTTCCCCTTCGATAAAATTGAGGAAGTGGGTAAAGGTGTGCGCGGTGCCGACTGTATTCAAGTGGTGCGTAATCAATTTGGGATAGAAACGGGTAAGATCATTTATGAAAGTAAAAGAACCAAAGATTTCTCGAACGACTGGATCGAGAAACTGAAACATGATATGCGCAGCTTAGGTGCTGATGTGGCCGTGATTGTCACGCAAGCATTTCCAAAAGATATGGACCGGTTTGGCGAAAAAGATGGCGTGTATATCTGCAATTTTACTGAAGTGAAAAGTGTGGCATTGGTTTTAAGAAATGCCATCCTGAAAGTGTATGATGCTAAAAAAAGTCAGGATAACAAGGGCGATAAAATGGTGATGTTGTACGACTACCTCACCGGATCGGAATTCTCTCTACAATGGAAGGCAATCAGCGAAGCATTCAACCAAATGCGCCAAAGCATACAGCAAGAAAAAAACACGATGGAAAAATTGTGGAAGATCCGCGAGAAACAACTCGATAAAGTTTTATTGAATGCCATCCATATTCAAGGCAGTATTGAAGGGATTGCTGGCGCAGATGCCGTAAATTTGAATTTATTAGACGATAACGAACCCATACTACTTGATTAACTTATTCGAAAATCACAAGTCCAGCGATCAACCCGATCGTCCATCCAGAAAGAAACCCATCTTTCCGGTTCAGAAACCCTTGCGTGATTACCTGATTAAATATGGCAGAGAAGTAAACCTGCCAGCCAGCTATAACGATCTTCGGAATTTTACTTATACTGTTCCTATTAAAGACAAGAATGGAAATGATACTGCCTGGGAGAAAGCCTCTTACGATATGCATCAATGGGAATATTTACGTGAAGCCCTGGTGATGAATTATGCCTATTTAAAAACTAAGGGCGATCTAAGTTTTGTAAATCATTTGGATGTAGCCGGAATTGATTTTTGTTTTTTTGGTAATAGTCAGCCGATCCGGATTCGCATTATCAATAAGTACAACGACAACTACGATCACTACTATATCAAGAAAGCAGATGCTAGTAGGATCTATGGATTAGAATTAGAACACCTATTATCACCCAATAGGATAGTCTATTTTACAAAAGGAGAAACATTAGTAGAAGAACATATTCCTGGTATTCCTGGTGATATCTTTATCCAAGATTATTTAAATCATCCAAGTACCAATCAAATCAGACTCGCTAAAGAATTTGTGAAGTTCAACGAACGTTGCTTTGCGCATTTATTGGGTGATATGCGAAGCTATAATTTTGTGGTGAATATTACTCCAGATATTGTTGACTTTCAATATCGCATTCGCCCCATTGACTTTGATCAGCAGAGTTATGAAGGAAGAAAGAATTTATACTTACCACAATTTTTTAAAGAGAATAAACCATTTGTAGATATTGTTAGCAAACATTTGAACCGAGAATCCATTGAACAATATCAAGCAGAGGAAAAAACACAGATGGCGTTTCGATTATCCTCAGCAAAATTCCGGGTGAAGGAGTTACTCGATATTATGACGGGGGATAATATTTCTGTGGAGAGTAAGATCAATCAGTTGAAGATGGAGCTTTCTGAGTTCTTTGATCAGCCGAAATTTTTAAGAGCTACTACCATGGGACAGATTGTGCGGACGCAGATGAAACAAACGCTGCTTAAGAGTTTGAAGTTGATTCCGAAGAATAATATTAGGGTTGCTGATTAGGAATAATTCAAAGAGGAAGGCTTTTCATAGAGAGTGACCTCCCCGCCCATCGCTAAGCCGCTCGGGCTGCCCCTACTATTCGCAAGCGAACAAGAGGGGTGCTTTTTTTAAAACGTTGCACGTTTAAAAATTTACTTTTTACTTTTTACTTTCATTATTCACCCAGACAAGACACATCTTCTCCATCATTCGGTAATGCAGTTCTAAAGGAATATTTGTTTTTCCTTTTACAAAATTTGCATGCATGGTGCCTTCTTGTTGCGGGAGGAAGGGTTCTATGCGGAGTACCTCGCTGAAGTCTACTTCGCCATTGCCCCACCATTTAAACATGGCTTCTTTGGCACTCCATAATAAAGTGAGTAATTCAGTTTGTTTTTCAATAACAATACTATTTACAAAAGCAAGTTCTAATGGATGCAAATATTTGTGTTTGATTTTGTGAACTCGCTCAGTGTACATTTCAATATCGATACCTACTCTTTCTTCTCTGCTTACAAGGGCAGCAGCATAATTGCCACAATGTGAAATTGAAAAATGATATTGTTCATCCGGCAAATAAGGCTTGCGGGTGTCGGCGATGGCGATGGAACTGGATGGAAAATCAGGGAATAAATAAGGCAGCAAATAGCGGCCACCTAAGTGTTGTAGCCTTTTGTGCGGATGCGTTACATTGTTTTGAACAGATACTTTTGTAGCAAAAAAATCTTCCGTTTCAGCAAGCTCCCAAATGGCCAATCTGGTTAGTTCGTTGATATTTTGTTGATAAAACAATGCCACAGCTACAATTTAGAATTTAGCTTGCAGCACTAGTTTTAAAGCCTGCAATTCAAACAAAAATAACATGATTCTTTCTGACAAGCGCATTTTAGAAGAAATAGAAAAAGGAACCATCAAAATTGTTCCCTACGATAGACAAGACCTGGGCAGTAATAGTTATGATGTGCATCTGGGTAAAAATTTAGCCACCTACGACAGCGAAGAATTGGATGCAAAAAAACATAATACCATCACGCATTTCGATATTCCAGATGAAGGTTTTGTATTACAACCAAACGTTTTGTATTTGGGTGTAACTGAAGAATACACGGAAACACATGCACATGTCCCTTTCCTAGAAGGCAAGTCTTCAACTGGCAGATTAGGAATCGATATTCATGCTACCGCAGGTAAAGGAGATGTGGGTTTCTGCGGTAACTGGACTTTAGAAATCTCAGTAAAGCAGCCCGTTCGTATATATTATGGCATGCCAATTGGCCAACTGATTTATTTCCCTGTTGATGGTGAAATTGAAGTAAAATACAATCAGAAAGGAAATGCAAAATATAGCGGGCAACCGAATAGGCCCGTTGAAAGTATGATGTGGAAGAACAAATTCTAAATTAAATTTTCCCAAACTTTTTCTTGTAAGCAATCAGCCAAGCAATTACATCATCGTAGCTGTTAATGCCTGCGGCTTGCTTATTTAATTTGAGGTATTGATCGTACATACTTCCAAAAGCAGGACTAAATCCGTTTTTTCTTTTTTGAAAAAACTGTCTGATTTCTTTTCGGTCTTTTCGAACCAAACTATCTAAATATTTTTTATTGAATTGTAGCATTTGTTCAAATGCCGGGTAGTCTTTTTCATTTCCAAATAGTATAATTTCCTCCCCTTGCGCATAACTGAACAATTCTAAATACACAGAATAGCGGAAATAAATATCTTTAGAATGTGATGCTGTGAGATATCCTACAAAATTTGCTTCTGATTCACTTGCATAGCCCATTTGATGAGCCATTTCATGACAGGTAATAAAGGGAATCATGATTCGAGGGATATCTGAACGTACTTGTGCCTCTCCGGTAAATGGGTTAAAATATCCAGTAAATCCAAGGAAATCTCCTAATGGACTATAGAGACTTTTTTTTACAGCCCTATTACGATAGTTCAAAAAGGGATAGCTCATCGATTGATTCTGATAGGATTTATAAGCTTCCCGATTGATTTTTTCAAAATCTTGGTCGGGCATAATGGTGTCTTTCATTTGTCTGCGACAGGCATTTAAACTATCCATCAAATCTTTAGTGATTTGAACAACTGATTCTTTTTGATAGGGTTCCGGTTCGAGATTTAACTGATAGGCAATTCCCATTCGATCATAGTTTAATCCCCAGATGAGCTTAAAAAAAATATATAACCATAGCAACTTACGAATGACTATAAATAAGCCTCCTACTATATATTGTAAGTCGAATCCAAACCTAAATCCATTGATTATCCATTGTAAAAAACTGATAATCAATGAAAAAGCGATGATAATATAGAGTAAATCACCTATGCTAAATGGGAGATTTTTAGTAATTGTGCGCAAAGTATTTCCAATGGCAGGATACCAATTATTGGAGTAATATTCTTCTACTTGAAGACTAAAATAGGAGAAAATAAAGATCAAAATAGCCGGGATTAGTAATAATCCTATAGAAATAAGTGCTTTTACAGTTATCTTCGCATCGGTCTTCATAGGTACAAAATTGCGTTTTATATCTGTTATACAGTACTGTTGATAAGAGAATTCCTTTTAAAGGCGATTTTCCTTTGGCAGTTTTGCGTAATTGAACTACCTTTGCGAGCCTTTAAAAAGAGGATATGAGTCATCGGAGGGAATTTGAAATAGCATTTGTGGGTTTGAAGCCGGGGATTCATGTATTCGAGTATGGAATAGACGATCAGTTCTTTGTACCCTATGGCGAACAAGATTTTATTAATCTCGAAGCCAATGTTAAGCTGAGTTTAGAAAAAAATTCTGGATTCATGCAGTTAAAATTTGACATTGATGGAGCGGCTAATGTAAATTGCGATCGTTGCGGAAACCCTTTACCCATGCAGCTTTGGGACGAATTCAATATCATCGTAAAGTTGGTGGAGGAGCCGTTACAAATGAATGAATCGGAAGAGGACCCTGATATTTATTATATCAGCAGAGGCGAAAGTCATTTGCATTTAGCAGACTGGATTTTCGAGTTCATCAACTTGAGTTTTCCTTTACAAAAAATGTGTAAGGAAAATGAATTAGGCGGACCAAAATGCAATCTGGAGGTATTAGAAAAGTTGCGAAAAATGGAAGAGGAAGCAACTAGGGATACTACCCCAGGTACGGTTTGGAAGGGTTTAGATCAGTTTAAAAACTTAGATTAATTTTTTTTGATATTATAAATTTCGAATTATGCCAAATCCTAAACGCAGACATTCTCAGCAACGTAGTGCTAAGAGAAGAACACACTATAAGGCTCAGGAAGTGACCTTAAGCAAGGACACCACTACTGGAGAATTACATGTACGCCATCGTGCGCACGTGAGCGAAGGCAAATTGTTCTACAAAGGAAAGTTAGTAGCTGAAAAAGCTCCTCTTAAAGCGTAACCTTTTAGTTCCAATTTTATCCTTAGCTTACCGCACATGAACATTGGCTTAGACATGATGGGTGGAGATTTTGCACCGCTTGAAGCGGTGAAAGGCTTGAAGCAGTTCTTGTCTGTCAATACTAGTGCAGCTAACATATTTTGTATAGGTGATGAAGCCGTGGTTCAACCATTATTAGATGAACATCAGGTTGCATCACCTTTACTGCATTTAATACATGCCCCAGAGGTTATTGGTTACCACGAACATCCTACAAAAGCGCTTAAAGAAAAACAGAAATCATCTATTAGTATCGGATACCATCTGCTAGCTACCGGAAAGATTGATGCTTTTATTAGTGCGGGAAATACGGGTGCCATGCTTGTTGGAGCGATGTTTAGCATTAAACCTATATCAGGAATTCTTCGGCCATGCGTATCTGGAGTTGTTCCAAAATCTAACGGAGAAACAGGCGTTATTTTAGATGTGGGTTTGAATTCCGACTGTAAGCCTGAACAATTAAATCAGTTTGCTTTATTGGGTAGCTTATATGCACAACATATTTTAAAAGTATCTAATCCTAAAGTTGGTTTACTAAATGTGGGTGAAGAAGAAGGAAAGGGAAATCTACTGTCACAAGCAACTTTCCCCCTTCTCAAAGAAAATTCACAGATCAATTTTATCGGCAATATGGAAGGCCGCGATATTTTTACAGAGAAATGCGACGTGATTGTATGCGACGGGTTTACAGGCAATATCATTTTAAAAATGGCTGAAAGTGTTTACGATCTTGCGGCATTGCGCAATTTTGATCAGGATATCTATTTTAATCGTTTTCACTATGAAAACTATGGCGGCTCTCCAGTATTAGGGGTTGCAAAGCCTGTAATTATCGGACATGGCATCAGTAGTACGAAAGCATTTACAAATATGATTAGTCTTGCTGTTCAAATGGTTGCCTCAGATATTTGTACCAAAATGGCAGAAAGCTTTAAGGCTATTAACTAATTCCTTTATTTGAAAGATTTTACCCACTACGCCCTTCGGGCACCCCTTCTTACATAGGGCGGGGAAATAAAATATTTTTTTTCTCTTACTTCATTCTTCTTTTTACTTTTTACTTTTTCACAGTCACACACACCATTATTCCGTCATTCCATAACGAAATTTTGCCATTCATCACAATGTGAAAAAATGGTTTTTAACAGTTGATTTGGCTGAAAGCCCTGTATTTACTGTATTCCAAAGCAAAACACATTATTTTAGTTAAACTATTACTATCCTTTATACGGTATTATGTATTGCATAGTTCTAAAATTGTCTATATCTTTGTTCTATCAAAGTAAAACAACAACAACAATTAAAAACAATTTTATGCGAAAGTTCCTAGTTAATCTACAAATTATTGCCATCCTTGCTTTTGTACCAGCAATCACTTTTGCTTATTTGCACAATGATACTCCGAAAGAAAGCACCATCGTGAAAATCGAAAACACCAATGATATGAGTGGACAACACCAAACAACTGGCGTGATTCGATTGATCAATAGTTTATAATTTTTCGAATGTTGAATTATTCGGTGCTCACTTAAATTGAGAGTGTTCAAAACTATATCTTTGCCCCAAACAAGTGTTAGTTTATGTGGCTGAATAATATACTCGAGACAATTGGCAATACCCCTTTAATTAAGATCAATAAGATCACAAAAGATATTCCCGCAACGGTTTTAGCCAAAGTGGAATATTTTAACCCTGGTAATAGCATCAAAGACCGCATGGCATTGAAAATGCTGGAAGTAGCAGAACAGGAAGGGAAAATAAAACCTGGTGGAACCATTATTGAAGGCACCAGCGGAAATACTGGTATGGGTCTTGCCCTTGCCGCAGTAGTAAAAGGATACAAATGCATTTTCACTACCACCGATAAACAATCAAAAGAAAAAGCTGATATACTGAAAGCTGTGGGTGCAGAAGTGATTGTGTGCCCGACAAACGTGGAGCCCTCCGACCCACGCTCCTATTATTCTGTATCTAAAAGACTCGCCACGGAAGTTCCCAACTCCTGGTATGTAAATCAATACGATAACCTCGCAAACCGTTTAGCGCATTATGAGCAAACAGGTCCTGAAATCTGGGAACAAACCGATGGTAAAATCACCCACTTAGTTGTTGCTACTGGAACTGGTGGAACGATTATAGGCACTGCAAAATATCTCAAAGAAAAAAATCCTAATATCCAAATCTGGGCCATTGATAGTTATGGCTCACTACTCAAAAAATATTTCGAAACCGGCGTAGAAGATCAGAAAGAAGTATATCCATATATCTCTGAAGGTTTTGGGGAAGATTTTGTACCAGCTAATTATGATATGAGCTTGATCGATTTGTTCGAAAAAGTTACTGATAAAGATGGCGCTGTAATGGCACGACGCATTGCAAAAGAAGAAGGCTTATTCTGCGGATACAGCGCTGGCAGCTGTTTGCAGGGCGTTATACAATTGAAAGATCAACTTAAAAAAGATGATGTGGTTGTTTGTATTTTTCATGATCATGGTAGCAGATATGTAGCTAAAATTTATAACGACGAATGGATGATGGAAAGAGGTTTTTTGGATGTAAAAACATTCAAGGATATCGTGAGTGGAAGAAGTAGTAAGAGACTTGTTACTGTAGAACCAACAGCAACCGTTTCTCAAGCAGTAGAGCTCATGAAGAAATACGATATTGAACAAATTCCTGTAATATCCAAAGGAGAATTAATTGGTGCAGTGAGTGAAACCGGTTTGTTTATGAAAGTTTTTACCAATCCGGAAATAAGAAATGAATCAGTAGCCTCTGTATTAGAAGCTGCCTATCCGATTGTAGCTTTTGATACGCCAGTTGAACGTTTGGGAAATTTAATTACCAAAGAAAATGGGGCGGTATTAGCAAAGGATGAAAAAGGCGATTTTCATATTGTAACTAAATACGATGTGATTCAAAGTCTGGCTAAATAATGATTTATCAGATCGAAACTTCACCATCCTTACATTCTATTCAAAGCTAACAAGCGTTTGGGCTAATAAACGTATATTTACCATCCATAAAAGATTAAAAAATATTACATAAAACAACTTACTAAACATGAGTAAATACAGAGCCGGGGTATTATTCGGTGCCGAACTAGAAGCCCTTTATAATGATGCTTTAGAAAACAATTTTGCAATTCCTGCAGTAAATACCATTGGTACGAATACGATCAATGCCGTATTAGAAACAGCAGCTAAAGTAAATTCTCCAGTAATTATTCAGTTCTCAAACGGTGGTGCGCAGTTCATTGCTGGTAAAGGAATGAAGAACGACGAATTACAAGCAAATATTCAAGGTGCTATTTCTGGTGCATTGCACGTTCATACCCTTGCTAAATATTATGGTGTACCAGTTGTATTACATACCGACCATGCTGCAAAAAAATGGTTGCCTTGGATCAGTGCTTTGATTGATGCTGGTGAACAATTTCACAAAGAAAAAGGACAGCCCCTTTTCAGCTCACATATGTTAGATTTATCTGAAGAACCATTAGAAGAAAATATCCATACTTCGGTAGAATTCTATAAGAGAATGGCTCCGTTGGGTATGAGCATTGAAATTGAATTAGGTGTTACCGGTGGTGAAGAAGATGGTGTTGATAATAGTGATGTAGAAAACGATAAATTATATACGCAACCACAACACGTAGCTTATTCCTATACTGAATTAAGTAAAGTAGGTAAATTATTTACGGTGGCAGCTGCATTTGGTAATGTTCATGGTGTTTACAGTCCGGGTAATGTACAATTGCGTCCTGAGATTTTGAAAAACAGCCAAGACTATATTCAAAAAGAATTAGGCACTAAAGAAAAGCCTGTTTATTTTGTATTCCATGGTGGTAGTGGTTCTCCTCAAAATCAAATTCGGGAGGCTATCAGCTATGGTGCCATCAAAATGAATATTGATACCGACATGCAATGGGCATTCTGGGAAGGTATTCAACAATATTATACTAAAAATGAACCCTACTTACAAAGCCAATTAGGTAATCCTGAAGGTGCTGAAAAGCCTAATAAAAAATACTATGATCCTCGCGTTTGGTTACGTAAGGGTGAAGAGAATTTTATTAAGCGTTTGGAAGTGGCATTTAACGATCTTAACTGTCTGAATAGGAACGCATAAGACTTATATTGAATGAACCGCCCCGAACTTATTTGGGGCGGTTTTTTTGTGCCCTTGGTTAAAAAAATATTATCTTTCCGCCCCAATTGTATCAAGCTATTATGAAAAAAGAACGTGAAGAAGACCTTGAATCGAATTTAACAGGCGATGAAGCACAGGGAGGAGATGGTAGTAGGCCAAGATGGTTTAAGAGAATTCGTAAAGGAATTTTAACCTCTACCGCAGATAAAAAAGAGACGCCGGAAGGACTTTGGAATAAATGTCCAGAATGTAATTTCATTTGTACTACCACTGAATTAAAAGAGAATTTATACGTATGTCCAAAATGCAACTACCATCATCGTATAGGTAGTGAAGAATATTACGATTTTCTTTTTGACAATAAAGTATACAAAGAATTATACTCAAATATCAGAAGTAAAGATGCCCTAGGATTTACCGATCTGAAACCCTATCAAAAACGTTTGGATGATATTCATTCCAAAACGGATTTGAAAGATAGTATGAGAGTGGCGGTTGGAAAAATTAATGGGGAGGGTATTGTAGTTGCATGTATGGATTTTGAATTCATTGGTGGATCATTAGGATCCGTAATGGGAGAAAAATTTAGCAGGGCTATCGACTATTGTATCAAACATCGTCTACCCTATTTAGTGATTAGCAAGAGCGGTGGAGCACGAATGATGGAAAGTGCATTTAGTTTAATGCAATTAGCCAAAACAAGTGGTAAACTTTCTCAATTAAGTGATGCTAAATTGCCGTTTATATCTTTATTAACTGATCCTACATTTGGGGGGATTTCTGCAAGTTTTGGTATGCTCGGAGATATGAATATCGCTGAACCAGGCGCACTCATTGGTTTTGCAGGGCCAAGAGTGATCAAAGAAACCATCAAACGCGATTTACCTGAAGGATTTCAACGCAGTGAATTTTTACTGGAACATGGCTTCCTGGATTTTATCGTTGATAGAAAAGTATTAAGGGATAAATTATCTCAAGTAGTGTGTCTTCTGAGAAAATAATCAACCCCATTAAATCTGCCTAGTTGGCGTGGTATGACTAAGGAAATGAATAACAGGCAGGCGTATTTTAATTATGCTATTGAAGAAAAATTCATAGCTGGTATTGTGTTGATGGGTACTGAAGTAAAGTCGATTCGTGAAGGCAAAGTAAGTTTCAATGATTCATTTTGTTTATTCGATAAAAACGAACTTTGGGTAAGGGCTCTTTTTATTGCATCATATACACACGGCAGCGATAATAATCATATTGAAGTACACGATCGCAAATTGTTGTTGAATAAAAGAGAATTGAAAAAAATTCAAAACCGAATGAAGGACAAGGGGTATACCATTGTTCCTTTAAAAGTTTTCTTTACTGATAAGAATCTAGTGAAAGTAGAAATTGGAATTGGCCGCGGTAAAAAGAATTACGACAAAAGAGAAACCATCAAAGGCCGCGATGTAGAAAAAGAAATTAAGCGATTGCTTAAAAGATAATTACTAATCATACCTAGGCTTATTGGGTTCTTTATAATTCAACTGCTCATTCAAAGCTTCCGGACTTGGATTTTTAGTAATAGAAACTGCAGCTTGATAACCTACAACGATAAATAGTATCGATCCTAATAGCTCGCCCAAACTTATCCAATAACCCCAAAAACCATATATAGCGCCTTTTTCAGGATGCTCGGATTCATATATCACTTCAGTTTTCTCTCCATTCTTCCAATTCCTAAAATAATAATCAGCTTTAACTCGAAAGTTCTCAAATCCATTTGAGAATTCAGCAACTGCCATCATTTTAGGAGAAAGGCTATCTTTTTCAATAAAAATGGTAGCAGGAACTTTCTCACCATCAAAATAATCTGGTTGTCTGGTAAACATCAAATAGGTTCCAAAGCAAACTACGTATAATATAAAAATGACTTTGTACAAATGAATGCATTTATAAAAAAGGACTTATCAAGTTTCCTTGATAAGTCCTTTTTTGAGATTTATTATTTACTAATTCGCTAAACTTCTAAAGTCAACGGGCACTAATTTACTTACACCAGGTTCTTGCATAGTTACCCCGTAAATTACATCCACACAACTCATGGTTTGTTTATTATGCGTTACAATAATGAACTGTGAGTTATCGCTGAATTTCTTAATCATCTGTGTAAACTTACCCACGTTGGCATCATCCAAAGGTGCATCCACCTCATCCAAAATACAGAATGGTGCGGGTTTAATTAAGTAGATGGCAAACAACAGAGCCGTAGCAGTTAAAGTCTTTTCTCCCCCACTCAATTGAGTAATAGAGGAAGGTCGTTTACCTTTTGGCTTGGCAACTATATCAATTCCGGTTTCTGCCAAATTAGTTGGATCAACCAAAATCATATCGGCAGTATCTTCTTCCGTAAATAATGCTTTAAATACTTTCTGGAAATTCTCACGAACCTTATTGAAAGTATCTAAGAACTGCTGATTTGCAGTAGCTTCAACTTCCTGAATTGTTTGTAATAAACTTTCTTTTGCAGATACTAAGTCGTTCTTCTGTTCTAATATAAACTCATAACGCTTTTTCATTTCGGTATAAGCTTCAATTGCAGTTGGATTCACTTCCCCAATATTTTCTAAGCGTTTGCGCATCCTTTCGGAATTGCTTTGCAGTTCTTCTACAGGTGTTTCTGAAGTTCTGGGCTGGTCTAAAATATCGTCCAATTCCACTTTAAACTCCACGCTTAATCGCTCTTTCATTCCTGCTAACTGCAATTTCAATTCATTGAGTCTGTCTTTGATTTCAGTAATTAAATGATCAATCATTTCTTTACTTTTCACTTTCAGCCTCAACGTACTTTCTTTCTCTTGTAAAATATTACGAAGATTATAATAAGCCTGATCAGCTTCACTTAAAAGTTTCTCTTCTACTTCTTTATTTCTTAGCAATTCAATTAGCTCTTGTTCTGCAGCTAATTTTGCATTTACACTTTCTTCAATATTTCCAGAAGCCTCCGCTAATTGTTTGGTATTTTCTGCAATTTGATAATGCAAATCGTTCAATTGATTTTCTTTGAATACCAATTCTTGCTTTAAGGTATTGATCTTGCTTTGTTGGCGAGTTAATTGGAGATTGATATCATTGAACTGAACGGAAGCAAAATTATACTCCTGCTCTGCAAGTTGATAATCCTGTTCTACCATTTTCATTTCCTCGGTAGTGGCAAATAATTGTTCATTCAAAACAATCAGTGCTTCTCTGGTTTCTGCTATCGCTTCCTGTTCATCCTGTAAACGTTGTTCAATATCTTCTAAACGTTGCTGACCAGTTGTCTGCGCCATTTGCAGATTTTCAAACTTATTACGAGCTGCAAACAACTGATTAGTTAGTTGATTAATTTCATTTTCAGTTTGCTTGATCGCATTATCTTTTAAGCGTTCATTATAAAGCATCACATCGTTATGCTTTATTTTAATCTCATTTTTCAAAGCATTTACAACTGCATCCTGCAAAATAATTTCGTCTTGTAATTTCTCAAGATTCTTAGCACGACCAATTTTCTTGCCCTCAAATAATCCTACACTGCCGCCCGTTAAAGTGTATTTTCCTTTTACATATTTACCCGTTTTTTCCAATACTACAGCTCCATTACTATGGGTAAGCGCTTCATCATTTTCAGCTATATAAACATTGCCTAATAAATAATTAGCTAATTCTAGGTACTGTTCATCAACTTCAATTACATCTAAAGCCTTGATCGTATAGGCTGGTTGAAGTGTTTCAACTTTATGATCTTTGAATTTATCAAGTAGGAAGAAATTTGCTTTTCCCTTTTTATTATTATCCAATAAATGAACAGCCTGCAAACCTTCCTGCAAATCTTTTACTACATAGTAGTTCAAATACGGTTCCAATACATTTTCTACTGCTGCTCTAAATTCTTCTTGTACATAAATAATATCCGATAAAATTGGTGCTTGATTATTCCAATCTGGATTCTTATGAAGAAACTTAATGCTCTCAGGATAACCTTCCATGGAGTCGATCAAGCTTTTTAATAAAGCAAATTCATTTCGCTTAGAATCCAGTTTACGACTTTCTTCAGCTAATTCATTACGCAAGGCTTCCATTTGAGCCTGCGTTTCAAAAATCAGTACTCTTGTTTTCTCTTGCTCATTTTGCAAGTTCATCAAGTCTGTACTTTTGGCGTCAAGGATTGATTCCTTTTCTTCCAATTCTACCGTTAACTGCTCTATCTGATATTGCCTATTTTGCTTTTCGTCTATTTGTTGTGTCTGAGCGCGTTGTAGGTTTTGGATACTAGTATCCGCAACAGCCACTTTTTTCTCTGCATCAAATTGGCTGCGTTGAATTTGTTGGTATTGTCCACGCAATGCATCTACCCCTGTTCTTCTTTCATCAAAAATGCGGCGCTTATCTTCCACATCCATTTTGTAAGTCTCAGCCCTATCTTGCAAATCCTGCAATTTAGTTTCCTCTTCTACAACTTGTAATTGTGTGTACTCTATAGAATCGCCAATTGTTTTTAATTGACCAGTAGCTTTATCCAAGAAATCTTTTAATCCAGATTCTTTCTCTTTTAGATAATGTAATTTCTGTGTAGCAAGATTCTTATCATTTTCTTTTCCACGTAAATTTTGCAACAAATCATTAAACGCATGTTGCATAGTTTGCAGAGACTTCTCCTTCTCTATAAAGTCTAATTTTTCATGCTCGATGGCGGCTTCGTCTGTGGCTATTTCAGCTTCTAATTGAAACTTTTTATCAGTTTCCAGATTTTGCTGTTCGTTTAAATCATGGTAAGTAATATTAAATCCTTCCAAAGAAGCTTTTGCAAGTTCAATAGATAGTTCCTTATAGTCTTTCTTAATTTCAAAATACTTCTCAGCTTTTTTTGCTTGATTCTCCAGTGTTTTAAGCTGGTTATTAATTTCAAAAAGCAAATCTTCTATTCGAGCTAAATCTTGCTCAGTGGCATCTAACTTTAATTTAGCTTCCTTCTTGCGGGTTTTATAAATCGTTATACCAGCAGCTTGTTCCAGCATCCTACGGCGACTATTTTCCTTATCCTTGATAATATCGTCAACCATACCTAACTCAATGATCGCATAACTGTCGGTACTAACGCCGGTATCCAAAAACAGGTTATGAATATCTTTCAGACGACAGCTTACATCATTTAAACGATATTCGCTCTCTCCATTTTTATAAAATCGGCGGGTAACAGTAACGGTACTAAATTCTGTGGGAAGTAGGTTCTTGGTATTTTCAAAGGTAAGACTCACTTCAGCCAAACCACTAGCGCTTCTAGTTTTACTACCATTGAAAACTAAAGCTTCCAGGTTTTCGCTTCGTAAAGCAGAAATCTTTTGTTCACCAATTACCCAACGAATACTATCAATAATATTACTTTTGCCGCAACCATTTGGCCCAATAATGCCAGTAATCCCCTCATCAAAACTTACAATTGTTTTGTCGGCAAAGCTTTTAAACCCTTTTATTTCTAACGATTTTAATCTCACAATTTTCCTATTTATATATACGAACATACAAGAAAAGAGGAAGAAAAACGATTCAAAATTATATGCTGTGTATAAGAAGTGGAGAAAAAGACTTCAAATTAAATTTTAAGTAATTTAAAAATTATTAAACAATTGATTAATAATATATTATGATTGTTACTTGAAAATAATTTTAGCTAAAATTCATTACTCAAAATTTACTCCAAGGAGTTATATTTACACACACAAAATATGCTCCATTTGCCTACTTTAGTTTTCACTGTAACCAATGAATTGAGCTTTGATCAACGCATGCAAAGAATATGCGGATCACTTAGTAATGCAGGATACGAAGTGTGGTTAGTAGGCAGGAAAATCAAAGGGTGCCCAGAAGTATCAAAAGCGCCTTTTAATCAGGTTCGGCTGAATTGTATTTTTTCAAAAGGCCCCTTCTTTTATATAGAATTCAATATTCGATTATTCTTTTATTTGCTTTTAAAAAAGACTGATCTTATCTGCGCGATTGATTTAGACACAATACTAGCTTGTTATTTTGCCAGTATTTGTAAAGGCTGCCATCGCGTTTACGATGCCCACGAGTACTTCACTGAACAGAAAGAAGTGGCAACCCGCCCCATGATTAAGCGCATTTGGCTAGCCATCGAAAGCATGTCGATCCCCAAATTCCCCCTTGGATATACAGTTAATAAATGGATTGCTGAAGAATTTAAAAACAGATATGGAGTAGAATATAGCATCGTTAGAAACCTCCCTCTATATATGCCCTATAAGGGAAAACAGTCAACTGAACCATTTATCATCTACCAAGGTGCCGTTAATGAAGGCAGATGTTTTGAACAACTAATCCCAGCAATGGAAATGGTGCCCATTAAACTTAAAATATATGGAACAGGAAATTTTATAAATCAAACAAAATCAATAATTTATAATCATTCAATTAATTATAAAATAGAAGTTAATGACCCACTTCCACCTACAGTGCTGAAAGAGATAACGGGTCAGGCGCATATTGGAATCACTCTATTTGACGATAAGGGATTGAATCAGATACATAGTCTTGCTAATCGCTTCTTTGATTATATCATGGCGGGGATTCCACAGCTCTGCATTGATTTTCCAGAATACAGAGCCCTGAATGAAAATTGGGAAGTTGCTTATCTAATCCCCAATACAGATTCAAAAACAATTGCCGATGCATTGAACAAATTATTGAATGATCCTGTTCTATACAATAACCTTCGACTCAATTGTTTAGAAGCTAGAAATCATCTGAACTGGAATTTGGAAGAAAAGCAATTAATCGAATTTTACAAACAGATCTTACCTTAATTATTTGAATAAAGAATTACATATTATTTCATTCAACGTTCCATTCCCGGCCAATTATGGTGGGGTTGTGGATGTATTTTATAGATTGGTAGCCTTACATTCACTAGGTATAAAAATTCATCTCCATTGTTTTGATTATGCTAGAGGGGAACAGGAGGAATTAAATAAATATTGCGCTTCTGTAAATTATTACCCCCGAGAAATTGGCCATAAGGCCATTTCATTGCATCTGCCCTATATTGTTGCAAGCAGAAGAAATCAGCATTTAATCGACAACTTATTGAAAGATGATCATCCAATTCTAATGGAAGGAGTTCATTGTAGCTACCCCCTTACTGATGAAAGATTCAAAAAAAGGAAAATTTATGTAAGGCTTCACAATGTTGAATACCAATATTACCAGGATTTATATAAGAGTGCAACATCTCTCTTCCGCAAATTGTATTATTGGAATGAAAGCAGATTGCTGAGAAAGTATGAATCTGAATTGGCTGGCAAAGCTCATTTCTTCAGCATTTCTGAATCTGATAATGAAGTATACCGAAAAGAATTTGGATGTCAACGCATTGAATTGTTACCAATATTTCTACCGAATTGGGAAATGAGTTGTTCGGAAGGAATGGGAACTTATTGTTTGTATCAGGGTGACTTAAGTGTAGATGCCAATGAAAAAGCTGTTATCTGGTTGCTCAAAGATGTCTTCATGAAAATTAAACTTCCTTTAGTTATTGCTGGCCAGAATCCATCAGAAAAATTAATAGAATTAGCTCACCAACAAAGTCATTATTGCATGGTAGAAAATCCTTCAGAAAAAGAAATGCAGGATATGATTGCTAAAGCGCATATTAATGTGATCCCTTCTTTTACTAATACTGGCATGAAAGTGAAACTGCTTAATGCCTTAATTAATGGAAAACATTGTGTGGCCAATAAAGCCACATTAGAGGGGAGTAACTTAGAAAATTATTGTCATCAAGCCGATACCAAAGAAGCATTTCAAGGAGCGATAGTTGAGTTATTTGAACGTTCTTTTACACCTGATGAAAAGAACAAAAGATTGAAAACCATGTCCAACTTGTTCAACAATACGCGCAATGCACAAAAACTTGCGAATTTGATTTGGGAAGCGTAACAGTAATTGTAGCATCCCTGACTTTTAAAAAATATATAGCTATGATAAATGGGTCTTAACTATTTTTCTACAACTTAAAGTGTGTGGATTGATAAGACAAAATATAGTTAATCCAAGGCTTCAGCCTAGGATTAACTATATTTTGACTTTTGATTTTGAATGGTTATGCGGCACTATCAATTACTTTTCCCAACTCCGTCTTAAGCATTCTAGAGGGGTAACGATTAATTACGATAAAGTCGTGTGTGGCCATAATTACAGCAGTTCCATAATCTTTCGCGATTTGAATTAAGAGCTGCATGATCTCATCACTTGTTTCGGGATCGAGGTTACCAGTGGGCTCATCAGCAAGTATTAATTTAGGTGAGTTAAGTAATGCCCGAGCAATATCTACCCGTTGTTGTTCTCCACCACTCATTTCAAAAGGCATTTTAAATCCTTTACTTTTCAAACCAACTTTATCTAAAACATCATTTATTTTTTCTTCTATCAACCCTTCATCTTTCCAGCCCGTTGCCTTTAAAACAAATTTCAAGTTTTCATACACATTCCTATCTGTCAGCAAATGAAAATCTTGGAAGATGACTCCTAAATTTCTTCTAAGAAATGGCACTTTTTTCCAATCCATTTCAAGAAGGTTAAATCCTACCACTGTTCCACTTCCTTCAGTTAAATTCAGTTCCCCATACAATGTTTTGAGCAAACTGCTTTTTCCAGTTCCCGTTTTTCCTACCAGATAAACAAACTCTCCTTTATGAACTTCAAAATTTACATTCTGCAAAATAAGATTGCCTCCTTGGTAGATATTGGCATTTTGTATAGAAACGATTGGCTCAGTCATTTTTTTAAATTAAAAAGTAAAAATTAAAAAGAGAAAAGAAGCGTCAGGTTAATACTCGTATAAAAGATTTACCGTTGAAGTTTTAATCAGTAACTCTTTTTTATTAGATGCTTCCACCCTTCCTACTATTCTTGCTTCGATACCAAGTTCAGTTGCTTCTTGAATCATTTTTTCTGCAGTAGATGAATCTGTAAATATTTCTAAACGATGTCCCATATTAAATACCTGATACATCTCACGGTCATCCGCTCCAGAATTTGATTGGATTAGTTTAAAAATGGGTGGCGTATCAAATAAATTATCTTTTACAATTTTCATCGGACCAGGTAAATATTTCATACACTTGGTTTGACCGCCTCCACTACAATGTATCACACCAGCAACTGCATCAAAATAATGATCCAATAAACGTTTCATTAAAGGTGCGTATGTTCTGGTCGGTGATAATAACAATTTACCAATGGTAGTTTCATGTTCCTCGATGGTAATTTGATCCGTCATTCCATTTTTTCCTAAATACACCACCGATTCTTTTAATCCAGGTTCAAAGGTCTCTGGAAAAGAACTGGCATATCGTTTAGTAAGCACATCATGACGAGCACTGGTTAAACCATTGCTGCCAAGGCCACTATTATATGTTGTCTCATAATGTGCTTTGCCGAAACTTGCAAATCCAACAATTACATTTCCGGGAGCAATCTTTTCATTTGTAATCAATTTATTCTTGGGCCAGCGTGCAGTCATGGTTCCATTTACTGCAATAGTTCTCACTACATCTCCCACGTCAGCAGTTTCGCCACCCAAGTAATGAATATGCACACCGAATTTCGCCAATTCATCAAAAAATTCTTGAGTGCCATTTATAATCTGTTCTAAAACCGAACCTGGAATTTGTAACTTATTCCGATCAATAGTAGAAGAGAATAAGATATTATCAGTTATACCAACACATAAAAGATCATCTAAATTCATGGCAATTGCATCTTGAGCAATTCCCTTCCAAACTGAGGCATCACCCGTTTCTTTCCAATAAATATACGCAAGGATACTTTTTGTACCTGCACCATCAGCATGCATAATATTTACATAATCTGGATCTCCGCAAAGAAAATCTGGATATATTTTACAGAAAGCCTCGGGAAATAGTCCTTGATCCAATTTTTGAATGGCTGCATGCACTTCTTCTTTTTGAGCCGAAACACCACGTTGTGCGTATAGAGACATGTTGGGATTTTGAGTTTTAAATTTACCAGAACGCTGCAAATGTACAATATCGCCATTAAAAGCCGGCGTGGGGATACTCAGTTTCTCTACATAATTGATTTTTAAAGCGCACAATTCCGGACTTCAACTCTAAGTCTTAGATTTGCATTCAATTATGCAGGTACACTATCAGGAATTGGGACAACTTCCGGCATTTAAAAATGCGGTTATTACTATTGGCACATTTGATGGGGTTCATTTAGGGCATCAGCAGATAATTACACTATTGAAAGAAGAAGCCAAAGCCATAAACGGTGAATCTGTTATCATCAGTTTTTACCCCCATCCAAGATCAGTTATTGCAGGTACAAATTCGGATGTGAAATTATTAACCACTTTAGAAGAAAAGATCGAACTACTTAATATTAGCGGTATTGATCATCTAGTAATCATCCCTTTTAATTTAGCATTTGCCAATCAGACAGCTGAGGAATATATAAGTCAATTTCTTGTAAAATTATTTCATCCACATACCATTATCATCGGTTATGACCATCGATTTGGGAAAAACCGTGTAGGTGATTATCAATTATTAGTTGATTTTGGAAAAGAACTTGGTTTTGCTGTAAAGGAAATTCCAGAACATATTCTTAATGAAGTGGTAATTAGTTCTACAAAAATCAGAAAAGCCTTACTAAATAAGGATATTAGTACCGCCAATAAATTCCTTGGGTATGCGTATTTTTTTGAAGGGGTAGTGATCAAAGGGAATCAATTAGGCCGAACAATAGGTTATCCAACTGCCAACTTACAGATTAATTCAACAGAGAAACTTATTCCAGGTAATGGCGTTTATGCAGTTCATGCAAGCATTTTGGAAGAAAATAATAGATCATCCGTTTTGAAAGGAATGATGAATATTGGAGTTCGCCCAACAATCGATGGTATTCTTCGAGTAATCGAAGTAAACCTATTTGATTTTGACCAGGATATTTATGACAACCTGCTAAAAGTATCCATTCATAGCATGTTAAGGGAGGAACAAAAATTTTCTGGACTGGCGGCTTTAAAAGAGCAATTGGGAGTCGATAAAAACAATGCCCAGTTAGCCTTAAATAATTAAACTTAATTATTGCATCATTTTAACAACCAATTCTTTCATTAAACCTGCGTCAGAGCTTCCTCCATCATGCACCCCTACTGAACGCAAATTATAATGATGAAGTAATAATAAAATTTTCTCTACCCCTGCAAAATTATACCGCTTGGCTGCTGCGAAATAGTCTTTTGCAAAATAAGGGTTTACACCGATTGCTGTGGCTATAGATTTTTCATCAACACCTGGCATTGCATGAATCATTAATACTTTACTAAAGAAATTATAAATAGCAGGCAACACCATTTGAATTGGTGCCGCTTTGGGATTGGCTTCGAAATAATGGATGATACGAATGGCTTTGGCCTGATCTTTTTTACCAATTGCATCCTGCAATTCAAAAACATTGAACTCTTTGCTTACACCAATATATTTTTCGATATCATCTTCTGTAATTCCTTTCCTTGTTCCAAGATTTACAGCAAGTTTTTCTATTTCATTTTCAATACGACTAAGGTCATTTCCAATATGATCAACCAATAAGCTAAGGCCTTTAGGACTAATTGTTAATCCATGATGATGAATCATTTGAGTAGTCCATTCAGGCAACTGATTATCGTACATTTTTTTGGTACTCAGCAGCTCTCCCTTTGTCTTAAGCGTTTTTGCAAGCTTAGAACGACCATCTACTTTTTTCTCTTTATAACTAACTACAAAAACGGTTGTTTTTAGCGGATTTTCAATATATGATTCGAGCTTTTCAATATCGCGCATATGCTGGGCTTCTTTGAGCAAAACAACCTGACGTTCAGCAAACATGGGATAACGCATGCAGGCATTTACAACCGCGGCCCAATCTGCATCTTTACCATAAAAAACAGAAAGATTGAACCCTGCTTCCGCTTCAGATAAGATATTTTTCTCTGCATAATGAACTACCTGATCGATAAAATAGGATTCCTCCCCTTCTAACCAATAAACTGGCTTGAATTGGCCCTTTTTCCATTCCGAAATGATCTTTTCTGCAGACATGGTTGCAAAGATGGGGCAAGTGCGTTTAATACCAATAATTCGTATATTTATTTTTTGGCACGGTTTTGGGATTATCTTGTATAACCCTTAATAATTAAAAGAACTTTAAATTTTGTTTTATGACTTATTCAACTGAAAGTACTACCCAAACCCCACAGGGTAACGACAATCGCAAATTAATTTATGGCATATTGATAACAGCTTTAGTATTGACTTGGGGATATATTTTTTATGACAAAAGCAAGACTAAGGAAACCGTTACATTATTAGAAACCAAAATTAGCAATGTAGATAGCGCTCGAAACGCGATTCAAGCGGAATATACATTGGTATCAGCAAAGGCAGATTCTTTAACTCAAAACAACTTACAATTACATGGTTCTTTAGCCGAAAAAGGTACTGAGATTCAAAAATTGAAAGTTAATATTGGAAATATTTTGCGCAAGAAAGATGCTACAGCAGCAGAATTAGCAGACGCCAAAAATATGATTAGCGATTTGAATGGAAAGATAAATGGCTTATTTGTTGAAATTGAAAAATTGAAAGGCGAAAACCAAACTTTGACAACTTCCAATCAGCAATTGAGTAATGAAAAAACGCAATTAACTACTGACAAGCAAAATTTGGAACAGAATTTATCAAAAACAGCTACTGAAAAACAACAGTTGGCTGATAAAGTAGATGTTGCTTCTACTTTGCAAGCTTCTCATATTGCTATACTAGCTATTGATTTGAAGAGTAATGGTAAAGAAAAAGAGACCAACACTGCAAAAAGAGCCGATTTTATGCGGGTGATTTTTACTGTAGATGCTAATCGAGTAACGCCTTCTGGCTCTAAAGATTTTTATATCATCATCACAGGACCTGATGGAAAATCATTTAACGATGGTGGCAATTTCACTACTCGTGAAGATGGGGAAAAAGGTTTTACCAATAAAGTTTCAGTAGCATACGAACAAGGCAAACCAATGCCTCCTGTAAGTTTCAATTGGAAAAAGAATGATAAATATGTAGAAGGAAATTATAAAATTGAGATCTATAACAATGGTTTCAAAATTGGCGAAAGCTTAAAAACTTTAAAGAAAGGTGGATTATTTAGTTAATTTATTCCCCCTATTTAAAATGGCTGTCTGCAAAGACGGCCATTTTTGTTTGGTTTGTGCCGAATAATACATTCACAATTTCACGTATTTTAGATATATGATTAGTTCCTGGATCAATTGGCGTACCCTCATGGTAATAATTGCCGTATTAATAGTTAGCGGTACGATTGTTTATTCACAGTACCTAGCAGGTAAAATTGCTACTGAGGAACGTAAAAATGTGGCTGCATGGGTAGAAGCACAAAGAACTATTTTATTTTCTTCCGATACAGTTAGTATTAATCTTGCTTCTAAAATCATTACTGAAAACGATCAGATTCCAATTATAGAAACCAACGAGAATGATCAAATTACTGGTAACTATTTAAATCTCGATCCACATGAAGCAAAAACAGATACACAATACTTGCCCAATAAATTAAAACAGTTTAAAAGTTTTAATCCTACACCCATTATTAGTATCCTTTCAGAAAAGCCATACGCAGCCAATAAATACTATTACGGCGAAAGCAAACTATTAAAAGAAACCAAACTTTATCCGATGATTCAATTGATAGTTGTGGCCCTTTTTATAATGGTTGCAATTGCCTTACAACAAATCAATTATAAAAGCGAACAAAATCAACTTTGGGCTTCTCTTGCCAAAGAAACAGCACACCAATTAGGGACCCCAGTAAGCAGTTTGGAAGGGTGGTTAGAAATATTAAAATCAAACGATGGAAATGAAACCATTGTTCCAGAAATTGCTAAAGATGTTAAACGTTTACAGTTAATAACAGACCGATTCGGGAAAATTGGAAGTCAGCCAAAACTAGAAATGGCAAATATTTCTGAGCAGATCCAACATATTTTAAATTATATGAAAAGGCGAGCCGGGGGATCTGTTCAATTTGATTGTAATACGAGTTCACTTGAAAATGTGCGCGTTTTAATATCCGCTCCTTTATTTGATTGGGTGATGGAAAACCTCATCAAAAATGCATTGGATGCAATTGATGCTCAAGGATTAATTTCTATACACACCCATTTGGTTGAACATGAAGTAATCATAGATGTTACAGACAATGGCAAGGGAATTGCAGCTGCCCATATTAAAAAAGTATTCAGACCAGGATTTACTACCAAGAAAAGAGGATGGGGATTAGGGCTTTCTCTCAGCAAAAGGATTGTTGAGCAGTACCACAAAGGGAAACTCTTTGTGCGTTGGAGCGAACAAGGTAAAGGAACTAGTTTTAGAATAACACTTCCTTTAACCCAAAAAGATCTAATAAGCTAAGCGCTTTATTTGCCGTAGAAACTCATTACCGATTGCCATTGATGTAATGACTGAGGAGTAATTGATTCATCAAACAAATCCGCTTCACCAAATAAATCAAACAATTGTTGTTCCAAATGATCAGCAACAAATGCTGGATTATGATTGCCTAATTTCTGAAGGCAGGAATTCATTTTTGCCAACTTTTCATCTGACAAATGATCGAAAATGTGTTGTTGCATTAATTGCCCAGTTGCATTCACCAACAATTCAGAAGAATTCGTTTTCATGTTCGGGATTTTAAGGGTTAACTAATAAACACTTTTAAACTAATACAATACAAATTGACAACTAATTTTAGTGTTATGCTGTTTACCAAATTGTTAATACTTAAAAAGGTGCATAAATTGGGGATAGCGAATGTGCTATCCCAACTTATAGAAGGCAACTATTTTAAAACCACTGCGCCAAGGGCAGGTAATTGCAGTTTTATTTTATAAC
>Ga0208106_1000019_pt1 | contig 73849 bp, 63 predicted proteins | sample CryBogCBE25Jul08_FD_184577 | JGI IMG/M metagenome (GOLD analysis project Ga0208106, IMG submission 184577) | Freshwater microbial communities from Crystal Bog, Wisconsin, USA - CBE25Jul08 (SPAdes) | ecosystem: Environmental > Aquatic > Freshwater > Lake | place: Crystal Bog, Wisconsin, USA...
TTTTTCAAAAAAGTTTACCGCTCTAATGGAGAAACATGGTATCGTGTAGTTGGAAAAAATGGAAGGCTGGAAACGGATCAGTATAATGATGAAAGATAAGAGTGAGTAGTGAGTAGTGAGTAGTGAAGAAATAAGAGAATTAAACGCTTGGCGATTAATTCTATAACACCCCTCCTGTTCGCTTGCGAATAGGAAGGGTGTTATAATTTAAATAATAAATTTAGAAGAATAACAAACTAATCCCAATGGCCGCAATCACCGAAATCAAATCCACTAATAACATAGCCGATAAAGTGTAACGTGTATTTTTTACTTTGATACTTCCAAAATAAACCGCTATCACATAAAATGTAGTTTCAGCAGCACATTGAAAAATACAAGCCAATCTTCCAGTAAGTGAATCAACACCATATGTTCGCATTGAATCAATCATAAATCCTCTGGAACCCGCAGCATTGAAGGGTCTTAGAATGGCAATCGGCAGTGCATCAACTATTTCTTTTTTAACACCCATCAATAAAAACAATTTGCCCATATAGCCAGATACAATTTCAAACACACCGCTATTTCTGAATAATGATATAGCCACCAGCATGCCTAAAATATAAGGGAAGATTCTCTTACCCGTTGATAATCCAGAAGATGCGCCTTCTACAAATGAGCTGAAAATATCTTTTTCATTGGATGCGAAATATTTTTCTCGATAAAAAGCGTACGCTAAAATCATAAAAATAATGACGAGTAAAATCACATTCGACAAATTAGTAGTGAAATGATTTTTCCCAATAATATCCAAACGGGTGATATAGAAAAGTAAGCCCGCAATAATTCCCATAATTGCACCCAGGGATAAAATCAGTGAAGCACTTTTGAAATTGATCTTCTGTTTAACACCCACTATAATTAAAGCCGCAACAGTTCCCACAAAAGAGGTAATGATGCATGGTAGCATTACATCTGCAGGATTATGCGCATTTTGTGCGGCACGATAACCAATAATAGAAGTTGGTATTAATGTCAATCCAGCAGCATGCAAACTCATAAACATGATCTGCGAATTACTGGCTTTGTCTTTCTCGGTATTTAATTCCTGCAAACTTTCCATCGCCTTTAATCCAAATGGCGTTGCTGCCGAATCCAACCCTAAAAAGTTAGCCGCAAAATTTAAAGTCATGTATGAAATGGAAGGATGATTCTTTGGAATTTCTGGAAACACTTTTACAAAAACAGGACTCAATATTTTGGCAATTTTTTCTGACGCCCCTGAATCTATCAACAATTGTAAAATGCCGCAAAAAAAAGATAGATACGCAATTAGAGGGAGTAATAAATCAAAAATTGTATTCTTACAAGTAGGTAAAATACCATCAGTCAATTGTTTTCCAACTGCAATTTTTACCGTGCTATTATCTAAAATATACAGCGAGTCGTTTTGAGTATAGCGATGATCTTTTGCTTTTTGTAAAGTGTCTTGCAAGAAAGGAGAAACCTGATTCAGGTACATTTCTTTTTTAATTAGCGGCTCGTCTTTCTTTCCATTCACCACATAATCGATAGAATAACTAGTTCCATTAAATAATTGCGCAAGGATATACACAACAGAGACTAAGATAATGATTAACCAAAATCTACTTAATGCCATAAACGATTATTGATATGGCAATATACGAACTAATCTTTTCTAGGTTTATGCTTAAAATTAAGGCGCCAAACGCTCTAGTTTCCAGCCTTCGGGCTTAGCCGAATATCTTAATCGATCATGTAATCGAGAACTTCTGCCCTGCCAAAATTCTATGGCTATCGGTTTTACAATATAACCACCCCAATGCTCAGGACGTGGCACATTTTGATCGTTGAATTTATTGGAATATAGCGTTACATTTTTATCAAGAATTGATCGGTCATGTATCACGGTGCTTTGTGGTGAACACCATGCACCTATTCTACTTCCAATGGGACGCGACTGAAAATATTCTTCACTATCCGCAGCACTAATTTTTTCGATACTACCATCAATTCTAACCTGACGCTCTAATTCTTTCCAGAAGAAAAGTAAACAGGCTTGGGGATTAGCTGCAATATCCTGTCCCTTCTGACTATTATAATTTGTAAAAAAAACAAAACCATTTTTATCATATCCTTTCAATAAAACAATTCTTGCAGAAGGTTTACCATCAGCTGATGATGTAGCTAATGTCATAGCATTTACTTCTTCAATTTTGCTTTCAACTGCTTCTAACCACCAATGACCGAACTGCACATAAGGATCTGATGCAGCATCTGATTCAAGCAATGATTTTAATCGATAATCTTTCCGTATATCTGCTATGCTGTTGCTCATAATGAAAGTTTAGGAGGCAAAGTTATTGGCTCTGTTGCGAAGAAAACCTAATAATTATCATCAAAAAAAAAGCCCTCCAACAAATTTAATTCATTGGAGGACCATTTTATATAATCAGTTAATCATTAATTTCTAACTGTTCTGCTTCATGCTTGCCTGATATATAGGTATATACCGCTGGAATTACAAATAAGGTAAGAATCAAGGAGAATATGATACCGCCTACAATTACAATACCTAAAGGCATTCTACTGGTACTTGCTGCACCAAGGCTCAACGCAATTGGTAAAGCGCCTAAAGCGGTAGCAAGACTGGTCATTAAAATAGGTCTCAATCGTTGAGTAGCTGCTTCAATTACAGCAGAGTGTTTACTAAACCCGTTTTCTCTTTTTTGATTTGCAAATTCTACAATTAGAATACCATTTTTGGTAACCAGTCCTATCAACATAATCATACCAATTTGCGAAAAGATATTAATCGTTTGATGAAAGATCCACAAGCTTAATAAAGCTCCGGCAATTGCCAATGGCACTGTAATCATAATCGTAAATGGATCTTTGAAACTTTCAAATTGGGCAGCAAGCACTAAGTAAATAAGTGCTAATGCTAATGCCAAAGCAAAACTAGTATTGGATGAGCTTTCCACGAAATCGCGCGAAGGACCACTCAAATCAGTTTGAAAAGATTCATCCAGTACCCTATTTCCAATTTCTTGCATAGTTTTTACGCCATCTCCAATTGTTTTGCCCTCAGCAAGTGAAGCAGATACTGTTGCAGACTTAAAACGATTAAAATGATACAGCGTTGGCGGGTTACTATTTTCTTCCAAATGAACAACGGATGTCAAAGGAATATTATCACCTCTATTATTTCGCACATATAATTTTTCAATATCAATTGGCTTACTTCTATCCGGACGTTCCACTTGATTAATTACTTGGTATTGCTTTCCATTCATTATAAAATAAGCAGCTCTTGCACCACTAAATGCAGCTTGAACAGTACTCGCTACATCAGTAGTAGTTAATCCTAAATCTTTTGCTTTAATTCGGTCAATACTTAATTGCATTTCAGGTTTGTTGAATTTTAAATTCACATCCACATTCTGAAATGTTTTATCTTTTCTTGCCTCTTCCAAAAATTTAGGAATAACTGTTTTTAACTTTTCAAAATCAAGATTCTGCACAATAAATTGCACAGGCAAAGATCCTCTTGATGCTAAGCCCACAGAAATGGTTTGTTCTTGCACGGCGAAAATTCGAGCATCATTAAATCTGGTCATTTTTTTGTTCAACTCATTGGCAATATCATTCTGAGATCTTTTTCTAAATTCAGGTAATACTAATCCAATTCTACCACTGGCATTATTGGCCCCATTTCCTCCAAAACCTGGAGTTGCATTGAATACAAAATCTTTTTCAGGAATTGAATCCATTAAAAAATCAGTGACTTTATCTGAAATACCCTGCATTTTATCATAACTGGTTCCTTCAGGTGCGGTAAGACTCAAACGAATACTACTCTTATCTTCCAGAGGCGCGATTTCGCTTTGAATATTTTTGCCAATAAAATAAATGATTCCAACACAAATTGCCACTATCACCCAGGCAAACCAACGAACTTTTATAAAGCCAGTTAGCAATGCTTTATAGCCATTTTCCATCCCTTTAAAAAAGGGTTCGGTTTTTTCATAGAATTTTCCATGGCCCATATCCTTTTTATTCAGGAACACATTCAAAACAGGCGTGATTGTAAGAGAAACAAATGCAGAAATTAATACAGCACACGCAACAACAATACCAAATTCACGGAAAAGGCTTCCTACAAATCCTTGTAAGAAAATCACCGGTAAAAATACAACTGCTAATGTGATGGAAGTAGATAAAACAGCAAAGAAGATTTCTTTACTGCCTTCGAGTGCAGCCTTACGAATCGGCAATCCTTCTTCCAATTTTCGGAATATATTTTCCGTCACCACAATTCCATCATCAACCACCAAACCTGTAGCCAACACGATACCCAATAAGGTTAATACATTGATGGAGAAACCACCTACATACATGATAAAGAAAGTGGCAATTAAAGAAATAGGAATATCAATCAAAGGCCTGATGGCAATTAACCAATTACGGAAGAAAAAGAAAATGACCATTACCACGAGGCATAATGAAATGATCAATGTCTCTTGAACCTCCTGGAGAGAGCGGCGAATATTTTTTGTATTATCAATTAAAATATGAAATTCAATATCTGATTTATTACCTTTTTTAATTTGCTCTAATCTTTTATTAAATTCATCTGAAATACGAATGTAGTTGGCACCAGGCTGAGGTGTAATAGAGATACCCACCGCAGGAAGGCCATTATATTTCCAACCAAACTCTTCTACTTCCGGACCTAGTTCTACTTTTGCTACATCAGACAAACGCACAATTCCTGTAGCATCTTCTTTAAGAATTAAATCTGCAAATTGCTTTTCGGTAGTTAACTTTCCAAGTGTTCGAATAATTAACTCTGTATTACTACCATAAATTTTACCGGCAGGTAATTCAACGTTTTCTTTATTCAAGGCAGTTTGTATATCATTAAAAGCAATCCCATAAGCAGACAGTTTATCCGGCTTGATCCAGATACGCATGGAAGGTCTTTTTTGTCCACGGATATCTACAGCACTTACTTCATTAATAGTTTGAAACCTTTGTTGTAAAACGTTTTCAGCATAATCACTTAGCTCCATCAGACCTTTTGATCTACTTTGGATTGCCATAAAAATGATAAAATCGCTATTCGCATCCGATTTAGTAACTACAGGAGGCGCATCAATATCTTGAGGCAAATTTCTAGTTGTCTGACTTACTTTATCCCTTACATCATTTGCAGCTGCCTCCAATGAAACACCCAAATTAAATTCTACTGTGATATTGCTAGATCCAATAGAACTCGAAGAACTAATACTTCGAATACCTGGAATACCATTGATTTGTTTTTCTAATGGTTCCGTAATCTGACTTTCAATTACATCAGAATTGGCACCAGTATAACTGGTACTTACGCTGATAGTAGGTGGATCAATTGCCGGATATTCTCTAATAGCCAAAAAGCTAAAACCAACAACTCCGAACAACACAATCATGATGTTCATCACTGTTGCAAGTACCGGTCGCTTTAACGATAATTCTGATATATTCATCTTATTCCTTGGATCAAAAATGCATTAATAAAAATGGAGGCCAGCCATTAACGAATAATTTCTTCTAGTTTTAAAACTTTACGAACCTTTGCTTTCCCATTAGGCTTTGCGAAAAGAACACCGCTTACAACTACAGAATCGCCTTCATTGATACCAGTTAAAACTTCAACCGCACCAATATTTCTTACCCCAGTAGTAATCTTAACAAGCGAGGATATACCATTTTTTACAACAACTAATTTTTTAACACTTGCATCAGGTATTATCGCATTAGCAGGAACCATAATACTATTGCTATTTTCGCCTGCATCGATATATATTTTTACAAACCCTCCAGGATTTGCTGCTCCTTCTAAATAAGCGCGAATTTTTAAATTTCGAGAAGTGGCATTGATTAAAGGTTCGGTGGCATAAATGGTGGCTTTTCTTTTGGCCGACTTACCTGCATCAATATCCACATCAATCGTTTTGCCCTTTTTAATAAGAGCACTATAATTTTCAGGAACTGTAAAATCGATTTTTAATTTATTTACTTGTTGGATAGTGGCAACAATTGTAGCTGGGGTAATATAAGCCCCCGGACTAATTTGTCTCAAACCAATTAATCCATCAAACGGAGCTTTAATAACTGTTTTATCTATCAGCGTTTGTGTATAATCTAAATCTGCTTTTAGACTTTTAACCTGATTCAAAGCAATATCATAATCATTCTGATTAATGCCATTTATAGTCAATAATTTTTTATTGCGTTGCTCTGTTATAGTTGCTAATTCTAAAAGCACTTTTGTTTTGGCAATTTGTGCTTGTAAATCAGCGTCATTAATTCTTGCAAGAACGGTTCCTTTTGTAACCATTTTGCCTTCTGGAATATCTAGATATACTACTCTTCCACTTACCTCTGGATGCAATTCTGCATATTCATTAGCCACTACGGTACCATTGGCTTCCATAACATTACTAATTTTTTGAGGATGGGCGATGATAACATCAACGATTACTGGCGGCTGCACAGTATTTTGTTTGGGTGCCTCTGTCTTTGATTTACAGGCTGCAAAAGATGTTAGGATGATAACTGCTAAATAAATTGGTTTCAAAGGCTGAAGTTTTGGAAATTAAAGATAGAAATATTTTAACTGTTGGCTTTCAACAATGTATGAATGGTTAAACATGCTAAAATATTCGATAAAAGAATAAGAATCGCATTTTAGAACGTAAATTCATAGACCTAACAAAAACTTGCCATATGTATCAACTCTCCAAAAATTACCCCGAGAAGCGGGCTTTTATTACTGGGGCTGCATCCGGACTAGGAAAAGCATTCTCTATAGAACTTGCACAGGAAGGATGGACCATTGGAATGGCCGACATTAATATGGAACAGCTTGCAGAAGTAGCAGCTGAAGTATCCGCACTTGGGGGAACACCCATTACATTTCATCTGGATGTGTCTGACAAAGTAGAATATCAATCAGTAGCGGCTTCTTTTTTAGAGCAAGTAAATGGAATTGACCTCCTGTTTAATAATGCCGGCGTTGGCGATGGAGGTTTATTTGAAGAGTATGCCTTGGAAAATTACGAATGGATGACGGGAATTAATCAGCTTGGTGTGGTTTATGGTTGCTTTTATTTTATCCCAGCTATGAAAAAACAAAAGTCAGGCCATATTCTCAATACTGCGAGTGCAGCTGCAATTGGATGTGCACCAACTATGGGGGCTTATAATATGACTAAAGCAGCAGTAGTGGCAATCAGCGAAACTTTATATGGAGAATTGCTTGACTATAATATCAAAGTCTCCTGTATTCAACCCACTTATTTTAAAACAAATGTGATACAATATGCACGTGGTGGTGTATGGGTTAAAAAAGCTACACAAGCATTCATTGACAGGTCGGGTTTAGAAGCAAAAGATGTGGCAAAAGAAATACTCACACGAGCAGGGAAAAATGAATTGTACATTATCCTTCCAAAAGCTGCTCATAAAATGTGGCTCTTGAAAAGATTAGCACCCCTTTGGTTTAGAAAAAAAGTGGCAAAAGATTTTATGGCTGCCATGAAAAGAGTGATGAAAAAAACAATATAAAATATTCAAACAAAGATTATGGATGCAAATCAAATATTTAGTCTCAATAATAAAGTAGCACTGATTACTGGTGCCAGTAAAGGAATTGGCGAAGCCATTGCCTGTTTTTTTGCAGCATGTGGTGCTCGGGTAATTATCAATTCCAGAAAACAAGAAGACCTTGATAGAGTATCAGAAAGCATTCGTAAAAATGGAGGCGACTGTGTAGGCTATGCTGCGAATGCCGGCGATGTGGTTGCCTGCAAAGAACTCATTGCAAAAGTAGTATCCAATTATGGAGGCATCGACATACTGGTAAATAATGCAGCAACTAACCCGGTATTCGGACCCGTTAATAATTGTGAAGAATGGGCATTCGATAAAATTATGAGCGTGAATGTAAAAGCTCCCTTTGAATTAAGCAAACTTGTTCACCCTCTTATGAAAGCAAGAGGTGGTGGATCAATCATCAATATTAGTTCAGTGGCAGGTATGAGACCTGATCCAGGATTGGGTATTTATTCTATTTCAAAAGCAGCGCTGAATATGCTTACGAAAGTAACTGCTAAAGAATATGGGGTGGATAATATTCGGGTGAATTCAATTTGCCCTGGGCTTATTAAAACAAAATTTTCTGAAGCACTTTGGACAAATGAAAAAATGCTCGCCCATTTTGTAAGGCTTACTCCAATCTCCAGAATGGGAACCGTGGAAGAGATAGCTGGGCTTGCATTATATCTGGCATCTGATGCTTCAGCATATACCACTGGAAGCATTTTTACTGCTGATGGTGGTTTAACCATTTAAATAAAAAATGATGGAAACAATATTTCATACCGAAAGATTAACCGAGCTTGAAACGAAGCTTCGAAAATTTGTGATAGAGGAATTAATCCCTTTAGAGAAAGATCACTTAACGCGTCCATTCAAACAAACAGAAATTATTCTGCAGGCAAAAAGAGAAGAAGTAAAAACATTAGGACTCTGGGGATTACATTTATCTAAAGAAGAAGGCGGGCAAGGATTAACACTTTGCGAGTTTGGACAGTTAAGCGAAATCATGTCGCTGGCACCTTACTATGGACAATACACTTTTAATTGTCAGGCACCAGATATTGGCAACTATGAATTAATCAGTCGGTTTGGATCTGATGCTATAAAAGATAAATTTTTACAGCCGCTATTAGAAGGGAAAATAAGAAGTTGCTTTTCGATGACTGAACCCGAGTACGCGGGATCGAACCCTACAAGGCTTGGTACTACTGCCGTTCGCGATGGTGATGAGTTTGTGATTAATGGACATAAATGGTTTACTTCTTCTGCAGATGGCGCTGAGTTTGCAGTAGTGATGGCCGTAACTAATCCCGAAGCTGCTCCACATGAAAGAGCAAGTATGATCATCGTGCCTACTAATACACCAGGTTTCAACTTGGTCAGAAATATTCCCATCTTCGGTGAAACAGGAGAAGGTTGGGCTAGTCATGCAGAAATAATTTATACTAATTGTCGTGTTCCACTAACTAATTTAATTGGTACGGAAGGAATGGGGTTTCGTTTGGCACAAGAGCGATTGGGCCCCGGAAGAATACACCATTGTATGCGTTGGATTGGTATTGCAGAAAAAGCCCTTGACTTACTTTGCAAAAGAGCAGTAAGCAGAGAAATGGAAGAAGGTGTTATGCTCGGACAAAAACAATTTATTCAGGGGTTCATTGCAGAAAGTCGTGTGGAGATTGATGCGGCACGTTTATTAGTTTTAAATACTGCCGATTCGATTGATAAGAGAGGGGCAAAAGCAACAAGGGATCAGATTTCAGGAATTAAATTTTATGTTGCTAATATGTTTTTAAAAGTTTTGGATCGTGCCATTCAAGTGCATGGTGGTATGGGCCTTACTGATGAAACTATGTTAGCTAATTTGTATCAACATGAAAGAGGTGCAAGAATTTGGGATGGTGCCGATGAAGTTCATAAGCAAAGCATCGCAATTCATATTTTAAAAAAATATGGACTAGATCTTAAAAAGAAGAAATGATGCAATTAGATAATTCCATCCCACTTAAACAAGGAGAACAATTTGATATCTCAAGATTGAATAATTACCTGCTTGAAACTGTACCTACTATTGGAACTATAACTAATATTTCCAGATTCCCAGGGGGATATTCCAATATTACTTATTGTATTCAAACAGCGAATAAAGAATGGGTATTACGTATGCCCCCTGCAGGTGCTCAAATTCAATCTGCGCATGATATGGGGAGAGAATATCGTGTATTGAATTTTCTTAAACCTCATTACAGCAAAGTACCCGCAGTATTGCATTATTGCGAGAATCCTGCTATTACTGGTGCCCCATTTTATATGATGGAACGGATAAAAGGTGTAGTACTGAGAGCTGGCAACGCACCAAATATGCAAATTGATTCTGCACTCATGCATCAAATTTCCATTGCATTGGTTGATAACTTAGTAGAACTTCATGCTATTGATATTGTAAATACTTCATTAATCCAATTAGGGAAACCCGAGGGATACGTTAGCAGACAAGTTAGAGGATGGGTAAAAAGATACTTTGCAGCAGAGACCGATTCTATTGATAGCATGAATAGAATTGCTGATTGGTTGAGCAAAAATTTCCCTAAAGAACAAGCGCCTTCTATTTTGCATAACGATTATAAATACGATAATGTAATACTAGATCCTAATGATCTTTCAAATATCATTGGCGTTCTTGATTGGGAAATGGCCACAGTTGGCGATCCGTTAATGGATGTTGGTGCTAGTTTGGCTTACTGGTTTGAAGCTGGGGAAGAGGCAATATTAAAAACATATAATTTAACCTGGCTACCTGGAAATTTAAGCAGAAGAGAATTGGTAGATCTCTATGCCTATAAAACAAATCGTGATGTAACTGATATTTTATTCTATTACGTTTTTGGATTATTTAAAAATGCGGTAATTGGACAACAGATTTATCAAAGATGGAAACAAGGCAATAGCAATGATGCAAGATTTGGAGCTTTACTACCATTGATTAAATTATTATCGATGAAAGCAGTAAATGCCCTAGAAAGAAATACTATCTAATATCTTCTTGGCGCACCCTTATTATATTTTTTATTTTTAAATTCTTCGAAGTTTTTTTCAATAAAATAGCCCAATTCAAGTTCATTCATTCTTTGAACCATTTCATAATCTGGTCGATAATCTTTCATGAACTCATCTAGTTCTTGATTATTTAATTTAGTGATCTTCCTTACAAAAGCCTTGCTGAATCGATGATCGATATACTTATCTTCTTCTTGTTGTAATAATCTTTGTTGCAAACTAGCTAAGCTTTTGTTTCTTTTAAATCGAAACATATTGATGATCTCATCTAAGTCGAAGCCTACAGTTAGTCCATTTGGATTATATCCTGGATTTTCGCTCAACCGCAAACCTGGTTTTTTAAAATCGAAAAACTTTGCGTAATCTTTTCTATTTTGAATTGAATCTAGTTTGTAATAACTGTTTCTAACTTTTACTTCGGGAAGATCGAATGAACGAACATGTATCATTACATCGAAGCTTTCTGTATTTGAAATAGTATCAACAGGATATTTCATGGTTGATTTACCAATCATGCTAAACCAAATAGAATCTTTCACAGAAACACGGAGCTCATATCTACCTAATGAATCTGTAGTTGTACCTTTTCCTGAAGTACTTATAACAGCAACTGCTTCTAAAGGTCTTCTAGCAGAAATATCAAAAACCCTTCCTTTAATATTTATATACTGTGCATTTGAATTCTGAACAAAAAATATAGTACAGATCAACAAACAACCAATAGTAATGTGTAGCCTTTTTCTCAAAAAATTGTATTAAGCTGTAATATTAAAGCAGTAAGCTGAGAGTACAAGAATAGGAAATCGAATTAACTTCGTTTTTGCAGAATCCTACTTAAAACTTGGTATCAATGATATAAGGAAGCATTAATCTCCAAGTTGGCCAGTCATGAACAATATCATGTCCCCATACTTCCAAGTCGTACCATATTCCTTTATTATATAATATACCAGCGAACCTTTTTGCCGCTTCTGGATCTTCGTGAGAACCACTGCCAGTAAATATATGAATGTGGTGACTAGATTTAATTTTATCTAAATAATAGGGATCTTCCAAAGTAGGCATATAATGTTCAGGGCTATTATAGAAAACCTGATCGTCCCAGAAACCCTTTGTGTATTCTGCTAAATTATATACTCCGCTTAAACAAATAGCTCCATTTATAATATCCGGGCGTTTTAAAAATAAATTCATTGCATGCAAAGCTCCAAAAGAAGCCCCACAAGTATAAATCATGATGTCTTTGCTGGTAGTGTTACGTATAAAAGGAATTACTTCATTGTACACATATTCATTGAATTGATTATGCCGGATGCCTTTGTGTTCAGGAATCATGTTATTATTCATCCAACTTTCTTTGTTCATGCTATCGATGCTATAAACACGTAATTTACCGGCATTAATTTGTGGTGCTAATGCATCTATCAATTGAAATCGATCATATTCTAAATAATCAGCTGCTGCAGTAGGTATCAACAATAATGCAAAGCCATAATGTCCATAAGAAACAATCGGCATTTCTCTATTTAATGCCGGACTATACCAGGAGTTAAAACTTTTTTCCATAGGATTTTTCTTTGGTTTTGAATAATACAGAAAGATGAAAACAATTCTTTAGTTAAAACAATTCTTCCTTATTTCTTTCCAAAGGTCGCGATAACATTGAGCTGCATAACTACTGCATGCAAAGGTTTCTATTGGCGCTTCTTGAATTCCCATTTTTTCTACATCACTTAAATACGGGATATAATTTTTCAAAAATATTTTATCCTTATAGAATTCCTGCATTACTTCATGATGCAAATTCTTTCGATGGTCTACCATGCTAAAGAAACATTTTATTTTTTTACTGTCAACACCATTCTCTTTACAATAGTCAATCACAGTTTCGTAAGATCTAATAGATAAGGTAGTTGGAATATTTGGCATCAATATCCAATCTGCTGCAACGAATATTGATTCATGTAATAATGAGAGTCCAGGAGGGCAATCTAGAATTATTACATCAAATTCATGTTTGATGCTTGATAATAAAGAAGCAATTTTTCTCTTTGATTGCTTCATATCATTTAGTAATAGGTCTGCATGTCGGGCAGAAAGATCTGCAGGTATAATACTCAAGCCTTCATAATTTGTTCCTTGAATGGCTTCAGAAAGTGCCACTTCTCCATTCAATAATTTCTTCGACTCATTTTTGACTGAAGAACTTGATCCAAAATAAAAGGATGCAGAACCTTGTGGATCAAGGTCCCAAATAAGTGTCCTATAGCCTTCTTTAGCAGATAAATAAGCTAGATTTACAGCGGATGCAGTTTTCCCAACACCGCCCTTCAGATTGTAGATTGCCAGTGTGATCATACTCTAAGATACAGCAATTTTAAAAAGACTGAAACAACCAGCCAAGTAATATAGAACCTAAAACAATAAATGGGGCAGGAATTTTATGGCTATTCAGCATGAAAAAAGTTACGGCCACAACTCCTAACTCCATGAAGCCAATTGTTTTACCCTCAATAAGTGGGAACAGGAAATTATCTTTAATTAAATAACAAGTGGCTCCCGCCATAATTCCTACTACAGCTGCATTAATCCCCTCTAAGGATCTAAAAATGACAGCGTACTTCTTTAAATTATGCCAAACAGGAAAAAAGAATAAAACCAATAATGCACTGGGTAAGAAGATGGCTAAGGTTCCAATTATACAACCCAAAAACTGGAGGCCTGGTCCCTGATCAGATAATAGCATTCCTCCTGTAAATGCGCCTATTGAAAAAACCGGACCAGGAATGGCACGCACAATTCCAGACCCGGTAAGAAAGTCTTTTTTATCCATTCGAAGTACCGTTCGATGCGACTTTTGTACTTGCTTCGTTTCGGGCCTTGTTACATATTGTTCGTACATCAATGGCATTAATACATCGCCACCGCCAAATACCAAACTGCCATTTCGAAAAGTCATTTCAAATAGGTTGAAGGGCTTTCTATTTGGCCAATTTTGTCTGGTTGCTGTTTCAGAAAGATAACCAGCTATTCCAAAAAGGGCTAAAAATATCAGCATATTACCCCACTTAATTTGTTTCGGTGGAACGCCTTTTTGAGGAATCCGACGGTCACTAAAATTAGTTGTTATGCCTGCTGCTAGAATCAGCCCCGGAAAAACCCATGGTGTTTTAAATGCTAAAAAAGTAACCAAAGTGGCTAAAATCATAATTACTTGCGTAATAGTATTATGTATGGCAACTCCGAATATTCGGAAAGTTGAATACATGATAAAGCCAATTGCCATGGGTTGCACAAAAAGAAATATACCCTGCGGCAAACTTTTGTCATCCATATAATCAATTAGAAAAGATAAAGCCCCCATGATAGTACTCGCGGGTATAATCCAAATAATCAGCGTCCAAATAGCTAATGTTAATCCTCCTCTTTTAAAACCAATCAGGGTAAGTGTTTGTGTAGAAGATGCCCCAGGGAGTAATTGACAAAACCCGTTATATTCCATTAACTCTTCTTCAGTAACATCTTTTCTTTCCTGCACAAAAGTCTTCATCATCATGCCCATATGGCCTTGCGGTCCGCCAAAAGCAGTGAAACTATGTAAAAGCACAGCACGCAAAAATGGTATGTGACGAAAGAATTTCAACAGCTTTTAATGGTAAAATGATAGACTATGATATTTTCTGTTTGCTTTATCTAAATCTTTTGCTATGTTAAATTATGATTGTTAAAAATACAAAACTACCAGCAAATGCTTTTGTATGAATAAATGAAGCAAATTGCAAGTACTTTATCAAACTATTATATGAAACAGCTCGTTAACTATTTTTCTATTTTAATTTTATTGGCATTAGTAAGTTGTTCAAAGCCTCCTCAAAAATTTGAAGGACTACCAGCTTATCAGATTAAAACAGATAATGGCAAACCCAACTATGCAGATTTACATTTCTGGGCTGCACATCCTTTTAAGCATGACCCTTCTGATAGTATCCCTAAGCCATTAAGAACTAATTATAAAGCAGATACTACGGTCGATATTTTTTTTGTACACCCAACTACCTATACTTCCAATGAAAAAAGTTTTGGCTGGAATGCCAACTTAGAAGATGCTGCTTTAAATGGCAAAACCGATTATAGTACTATCTTATATCAAGCTAGCATTTTTAATCAAGCCGGAAGAGTTTTTGCCCCAAGATATCGTCAGGCACATTTGTCTGCTTACTTTCCTACAAATTTAGAAGATAGTATAGAAGCTTTGAAAGCTTTTGAATTAGCCTATCAGGATGTGAAAACTGCATTCGAATTTTATCTGGCGAATTATAATGGAGGACGACCTATAGTAATTGCCTCTCACAGTCAGGGTAGCACTCATGCCAAAAGGCTAATAAAAGAATTCTTTGATAATAAACCATTAAAAAATAAATTGGTTGCTGCCTATATTGTAGGAATGGTATTTGATCCAAATTATTTAAATGAAATACCAGTATGTAAAACACCTAACCAGACTGGATGTGTGTGTGCATGGCGCACATATAAGAATGGTTTTATTCCAGCCTTTGTTGAAAATGAACCAATACATTCAATAGTTACTAATCCACTTACCTGGGATGCAACAATCCCTCATGCCAATAGGGATTTAAATCCTGGAGGCATCCTTTTAAAATTTAATAAACTAATACCAAGGGTTGCTGATGCAACTGTAACTGATAAAATTCTCTCCGCAGGAAAACCCCATTTCTTTGGAAATATATTTTATACATCCAAGAACTTTCATGTTGCTGATATGAACCTGTATTACTTGAGTATTAGAGAGAATGTACAAACGAGGATTAGTGCTTATTGGAAAAAATAGACCCCATTCCGAAGAATGGGGCCAAACGGTTTTACAATAGGAAATTGGATTTTTTATTGTTTAATAAACCGAATCGATTGTATAAAACGATCTTTAAAAAAAGCATTCAGTACATAAGCACCGCTGCTCAGATCACTCATATTTACATTAATTTGCTGATTCCCTTCCTCCGTTAGGGTAACCACCGTTTTTGCTATCCTTCCTTCCAAGTCCAGCACTTTTAATACTAACCTACCAGCTTTGCTTTCAAAAACAGTTAAAAAGCTGCTTTCTTCTACCAAATTTGGTTGCAAACTTTGAATGTACATACATGCCCATTTAAAATTGAACAATTTTTGGACTATACACCGGGAGGTTATACTAAAAGACAGAGACAAATATGAATTTGCTGCATTGTTTATAAAAAAGATAATGTTCACCTCTGGCCCTAAGCCTGACCTAAGTCAGGGTGAAAACTGAGTGGTGTTTTAGGCTGGGGGCTTGAATGAAGGAGGAATTATCGTGCTTTAGCCTTTACGCTGTAAGGTCATCTCAGTGATTCCTCTCTTATAGTTGTTAGGAAGATTGTTAGGGCTAAAGCCCAATTTCAGAAGGTATGCTCATCCCTAGGCTGAAGCCTAGGGTTAATATTTATTGACTCTTGAGTTTGCTAGTGCTGAAGAATAGGGTTAAAATAATAACCTACCGGGAAAATGAATTTGATTATCAGTTCTTCACTCTTATCTTTTATCTAATTCCCATAGACGCTTAAGAACTTAATACGCATAATCTTAAGCTGTTCCCAACTATAATCATTATCGCTTAATTCCTGGCGGGCAATATCTAAAGAGGAGGTTTGGCAGCTCTTAAAATACTCGATGATATCTTCTTGGTCATATTCATCGAGCCATTCGTCAATAGCATAATCCAGGTTCAATCTTGTTCCACTGGCAGCAATGGTTTCCATTTCTTCCAACAATTCATCAAGCTTGAGATTTTTGTTTATAGCGATGGTTTCCAAAGGAATTTTTTTATCTACATTTTGAATAATATAAATTTTATTATTCGCCTTATTAGCCACACTGCGCATTACAAAATCATCTGGCTTTTCAATGTCGTTCTCCTCAACATATTTTGCAATCATCTCAACGAAAGGCTTGCCGTACTTGATCGACTTCCCCTTACTTACACCCTGACATTTCTCCATTTCCTCTAACGTAGTAGGATATAAAGTTGCCATATCTTGTAAGCTATTTTCCAAGAAGATAACAAAAGGTGGCAGGCTCTTTTTCTTCGCTTCTTTTTGGCGAAGATCTTTCAACATTTCAAATAATTTTTCATCCGCTGCTGCACCTGTTTGAGAAGCGTTTTCACCTTCATCATCATCTGCATTGGCTTCTTCAAATAAATTATTCAACACAATTTTAAATGAACCTGGCTTCTTTAAAAATTTCTCGCCCTTTTCTGTAATCTTTAAAAGACCATACTCTTCAATATCTTTTCTTAATAAATTTTCTAATAACATCTGACGCACCAAACTACTCCATAAATGATACTCTTTATCAGCACCCGTTCCAAAGACTGGCAATGCATCATGTCTGAACATACTAATCTGCGGGGTTAATTTACCCATAACCACACTCACTACGTAATCGGTAACAAAACGTTCATCTAAGGCTTTTACCGCCTGAAGAACTTTTACTACATCATCCTTCGCTTCAATTTTTTCTTTCGGATTTAAACAGTTATCGCAATTACCACAATTTTTATTTTCCCAGTCTTCCCCAAAATAATGCAACAATACTTTTCTTCTACATACTGAAGTTTCAGCATAAGCCACTGTTTCATCTATCAACTGAGCGCCAACTTCACGCTCGCTCAAAGGTTTGTCCCGCATAAAATGTTCCAGCTTGGATACATCTTTATGCGAATAGTACAAAACACAAATCCCCTCCATCCCATCTCTTCCTGCACGACCCGTTTCCTGGTAATAGTTTTCGATTGATTTTGGAATATTAAAATGGATCACAAAACGGATGTCAGGTTTATCGATACCCATTCCAAAAGCAATGGTGGCAACAATTACCTGCACATCTTCATTCAAAAATTGATCCTGACGATCGGCCCTTAATTTCTGATCCAGACCCGCATGATAAGCAACTGCTTTGATACTATTTGCTACTAATAATTCTGCCAGCTCTTCGGTTGTTTTTCTATTCAGTGTATAAATAATGCCACTCTTCCCTTTATGACCGCTAATAAATTTTACAATACTCTTCACCGTTTGATCTTTTTTGATCTTGGGTTGGATTTCATAATAAAGATTGGCTCTATTAAATGAAGAAATATAAATATTCGGGTTTCTGAGTCCCAGATTTTTTACAATATCGCTTTGTACTTTTGGAGTAGCCGTTGCTGTAAGCGCCACAACAGGTATGTCGGGATTGATGATATCCATCATTTCACGAAGTCTGCGATATTCAGGACGAAAGTCATGACCCCATTCCGAAATACAGTGTGCTTCATCAACTGCGAAGAATGAAATTTTTAGGTCGCTAAAAAAATCTAGATTTTCTTGCTTCGTTAATGTTTCTGGAGCTACATATAAAAGCTTTGTCATGCCCGAAAGAAGATCATCTTTTACCGCTTTTATTTGACCCTTGTTTAATGATGAGTTTAAAAAGTGTGCTACATCATCTTTTTCGCTATACCCCCGAACCAAATCAACTTGGTTTTTCATAAGGGCGATAAGTGGCGACACTACAATGGCACAACCTTCCATTAACATGGCTGGTAGCTGATAGCATAAACTTTTCCCGCCACCCGTTGGCATAATTACAAACGTGTCTTGGCCGTTTAATAAACTATTAATCGACTTTTCTTGTGTGCCTTTAAATTCTCGGAATCCAAAATATTTTTCTAGACCCTTATGAATATCATATTGATGCACACTGGTGATAGTAGCACTATTGTCTTTTCTTGGTGTTCTTTTTTTATTAATAGGAGCTTTTGTAGAAGCAGCTTTTTTAGGTGTAGTAGCCATGTATAAATATCTATTTTCATCCCTTTAAATGCGGATGGTAACATTTTAATAAAAGTTAAATCTTTTTTCCCGAAACCCCTAGTTAAAAATATAAATCGCTGATAATTAGTGGGTCATACAGTTTAGGCAGGATAATCGCTGCCAATTTTGGAAAAAATCCCTAAAATTGGCTAACGAAGTTAACGAACTATGTTTTGAATTGAAACTCTAAGCTGTTAAAGTTTACATTTGCATCGATGAATTCATCTATACAACAAACGGCCCTGCATACCATTGATCTGGAGGCACAATCTGTTGCCGGCCTGGCCACTTTTATCGATGCTGATTTTGAAAAAGCTATACATGCTATTCATGCAGCGAAAGGGAGACTTGTTATTAGTGGCATTGGCAAAAGTGCTATTGTTGCCCAAAAAATTGTGGCTACTCTAAATTCAACTGGTACGCCTTCCCTCTTTATGCATGCAGCCGATGCCATACATGGCGATCTAGGCATGGTGCAGGAGGAAGATGTTGTTTTGCTAATTAGTAAAAGTGGAGAAAGCCCTGAGATAAAAGTATTGGTTCCACTTATTCAGAATTTTGGCAATATACTGATAGGCATGGTAGGCAATATGGACAGTTTTCTTGCTAAACAAGCTTCAATTGTTTTAAATACCACTGTTAGCAAAGAAGCCTGCCCAAATAATTTAGCACCTACCAGCAGTACCACAGTTCAAATGGTAATGGGCGATATCATTGCAGTTTGCTTAATGAACTTAAATGGTTTTAGCGGAAGAGATTTTGCAAAATACCATCCTGGAGGAAATTTGGGAAAACGCTTATATCTAAGGGTGGAAGATTTAAGCAAACAAAATTCCCTTCCAAAGGTTTTGGCATCAGCTAGTTTAAAGGAAGTGATCGTAGAAATTACTGAAAAACGTTTAGGCCTTACTGCAGTGGTAGATGAAAAAAATCAAATTGTTGGAATTATAACTGATGGAGATTTGAGAAGGATGCTAGAAAAAAGTGATCATATAGAACATATTAAAGCTTCAGATATTTTATCTACACATCCAAAAACCATTGAACCACAAACCCTTGCTGTAGAAGCACTAAATACATTAAGAGAAAATGATATTAGTGCACTATTAGTCGCTGAAAATAATTTCTATTTGGGTGTTTTGCATCTTCACGACCTGGTTAAAGAAGGAATTGTATAACAAAAACAATATCTGCTTGTAAAAAATCGTTTAGTGATACGCACTTGTTTCATTTAAAATTTTGACTATTACTCAAACCCCCTTCTCAGTATGAACAAACATCATTACGTAGCAATTATGGCTGGTGGAATTGGAAGTCGTTTCTGGCCAAAAAGCAGAACTAGCTACCCTAAACAATTCTTAGATATTTTAAATACGGGCAAGTCTTTGATTCGTTGGACTTATGAACGGTATGCTGCTTTCATTCCTAATGAAAATATTTTTATAGTTACATCAGATGAATACGTATCGATTGTTCATGAACAATTACCTGAATTACCAATTGAAAATATATTAGCAGAACCTAGTAGAAAAAATACAGCTCCTTGTGTTGCTTATATTTCTTATAAGTTATTGCAGAAAGATCCAGAAGCAGCTTTAATTGTAGCTCCAAGCGATCATATGATTCTAGATAATGAAGCTTTTAGAAATATTACTTACAAAGCTTTAGATTTTGTTACCCAAATTAAATCTCTTGTTACCCTTGGTATAAAACCCACACATCCGAATACTGGATACGGTTATATACAACACGAAATTTTAGCTGCTGGTGATGGTATTTATAAAGTAAAAACATTTACTGAAAAACCAAACTTAGAACTTGCTAAGACCTTTTTATCCAGTGGTGATTTCTTATGGAATGCGGGCATATTTGTATGGCAAGTGAAAAATGTGATGTTGGCTTTTGAAAAGTATCAGCCAGAAATGTATGAGCTTTTTGATAACGAAAAAGCAAATTTCAATACTGCAAATGAGAAAGAGGCTATTAATCGAATTTATCCTCTTTGCACAAACGTTTCTATTGATTTTGCAATCATGGAAAAAGCAGATAACGTATTTGTAATACCATCTTCCTTTGGATGGAGTGATTTAGGCACTTGGAATAGCGCTTATGATAATTTGGATAAAGACTATTTAGGAAATGCAGTTACTAGTGAAAATGTAATTATTATCGATGCAACTAAGTGTATGATTTCTGCGCCACATGATAAGCTGGTTTTGATTCAAGGCCTTGACGATTGTATCATTATTGACACTAAAGATGTGTTGATGATTTGTAAAAAAGAAAAAGAACAAGCCATTAAAGAATATGTTGCTGAAGTTAAGCGTAACAAAGGCGATAGATATTTATAACATACTTAGATTATTTGGAAAGCGGTCAGTAGTTAGTGCTGATCGCTTTTTCTGTTTATAACAGAATATTTTCGCTAGCAGTTTTTGGAATAATGTTTAAATTTGAAAGAATCGGCCCTTCTAAAGAAGCAAACCATATAAGCATGCAAGTATCAAGAACAGTTATTACTGGAACCGGTAGTTATATTCCTGCACAGATCAAGACAAATCAAGATTTTACCTCTTCTGAATTTTATGGTGAAGACCATAAACCACTATTAACTCCTGCAGACGAAATTGTTGAGAAGTTTAAAGGAATTACCGGTATTGAAGAACGCAGATACGCAGATCTTGATATAAATTCCTCCGACATGGCTTTAATTGCTTCCAGAATAGCCATTGAAGATGCGGGGATTGACCCTGAAACTATTGATCAAATTATTTTCGCTCATAATTTTGGCGACGTTGTAAAAGATAGCATTCAAACAGATGTATTACCTGCATTAGCTTCCAGAGTAAAACACGGACTTGGCATTAGAAATCCTTCCTGTGTAGCTTATGATATTTTATTTGGCTGCCCCGGATGGATTCAAGGAGTAATCCAGGGGCATGCATTTATTACTGCAGGTATTGCCAAAAAGTGTTTGGTAATTGGCTCAGAAACTTTGAGTAGGGTTATTGATATTCATGATAGAGATAGTATGATTTTTAGTGACGGTGCTGGAGCATGCATTATTGAAAGTGTAGATGCATCTTTATCTGATAGTGGCATTCTTGCTAGCGCTGTTCAAAGTCATTGTGTTGATGAAGCTTTCTATTTAACAATGGGAAAATCATATTTACCCGATTCTAATCCGAATATTCGTTACATGAAAATGAAGGGTAGAAAGGTTTATGAATACGCTATTAAACATGTACCCCTGGCAATGAAAGATTGTTTGGATAAATCTGGTCTTCATATCACTGATGTTAAGAAATTCTTTTTGCACCAGGCTAACGAAAAAATGGATGAAGGTTTTGTGAAGGCCTTGTATAGATTATACGGAATTAAAGAAGTACCCAATCATATTATGCCAATGAGCATCCACAAATTAGGAAACAGTTCAGTAGCTACGATTCCCACATTATATGATTTAGTAAAAAGAAATCTATTGCATGATCACAGCATTTCAAAGGGCGACGTAGTAATGTTCGCTTCTGTTGGTGCCGGCATGAATATTAATGCATTTTGTTATCGCGTATAATTTTTTAGTAGCCTCTAACATCTTTCCCTTCCATATAGTTTAGGAAGGCTTTGTTGACTACTTTATTTCCACCTGGTGTTGGATAATTTCCAGTAAAATACCAATCCCCGGTATTCGTAGGGCAACTATCGTGCAAGTCTTCTATGGTTTGATAAATTACATGTACATTAATTTCAACGTTTTTTGGTGTTATAAGTTGAGCAATTTTATCTGAAATTTCATGCGTTGTAAATGGCTTATAAATAGACCGAACAACATTCTCAGTATGTAATTGATTATTGCGCTGCAATTCCTTTATTTTTTCTAATGCATCTGTTAATATATACTCCATGTTCCTATCGGCCAACAAAGCAACAGCAGCTTTAAAGGCGATAAAGTCGCCCAGCTTACTCATATCAATTCCATAGCAATCCGGATATCTGATTTGTGGAGCGGAGGAAACAACAATTATTTTTTTAGGGCCAAGGCGAGATAACATTCTAATAATACTTTCTTTTAAAGTAGTACCTCGAACAATACTATCATCAATTACTACTAAAGTATCTTCCCCTTTTCTCACTGTACCATAAGTAATGTCGTACACGTGTTGAACCATTTCATTTCGATTCGCATCTTCCGTAATAAATGTGCGAAGTTTCACATCTTTAATAGCAATTTTCTCCTGGCGAATTTTTCGATTCACCATTTCCTCTAATTTTTCAGGAGTAAAATCATTGCCCCAGCTAAGTATACGTTCAACTTTTATTTTATTTAAATATTCTTCCATTCCTTTTACCAATCCGTAAAAAGCTACCTCAGCAGTATTGGGAATATAGGAGAATATGGTATTCTTTAAATCGTAGTTGATACTTTCTAAAACTGTCTCACTTAAATGGTGACCCAAAGCAATTCTTTCACGATAAATTTTTTCATCGCTACCTCTGCTAAAATAAATTCTTTCAAAACTACAAGCACGTCTTTCTTTTGGCTCCAGGATTTGTTCTATTACATAATTTCCCTTGTCATCTACTATCAAAGCTGAACCAGGCATTAGTTCCATCACTTCATTTTCACCAACATTAAATGTTGTTCTTATTGCTGCTCTCTCACTTGCAGAAACAATTACTTCATCATCAATATAGTAATATGCTGGTCTTATTCCATGTGCATCTCTCATCACAAAACTATATCCATTTCCTATTAAACTTCCAATGGTATAACCACCGTCGAAAAGTGGAGCAGCTTTCTTTAAAACTTTTACAATATCAGCTGCATTCGGATTCAATTCATCTTCTTTAGTGAGAAAATGGTGAACCACTTCCAGCATGGCCGCAAGATCACTTTGCTTTTGAAATTCACCCGGACTCATATTGATCAAATCAAATAATTCGTCGGTATTCACCAGATTAAAATTTCCTGCCAGGGCCAAATTTTTTCCGGGCATTAAATCACGCTTAATAAATGGATGACAAAACTCAACATTATTCTTTCCCTGAGTGCCATATCTTAAATGTCCCAACAATAATTCACCTAGAAAAGGCAAATGCCCTTTCATTAATCCGGGATGTTGTTTTATATCTGGCTGATATTTTTCGAGTTCAGCAACTTCCTGACCAATTTTGAAAAATAAATCTGCAATTGGCTGGGGAGCATTACTCCTCATTCTATAAAGAAAAGGATTTCCAGGTTCTGTATTTAGCTTAACGGATGCCAGCCCAGCACCATCCTGTCCGCGATTGTGTTGTTTTTCCATTAACAGGTAGAGCTTACTAAGCCCATAAGTTACTGAACCATGCTTTTGCAGGTAATAGGAAAAAGGTTTTCTAAGGCGGATGTAGGCTAGCCCACATTCATGTTTGATATCGTCGCTCATGATGTTTATTAAAAGAAAGTGGCGAAGTTACAACTCCGCCACATTTTATTCTAGTTAATTATAAACAGTAATTGACTCTGGTTTTAGTGTTTCTGCTAACCACAGAAACTCATTCAGAAACAGATCTACCATCTTTTGGAAGTTTTCATCCAATAAATGGCCTTCACTATTGAATTTTTTGTCCACAAATGGCGTGACCAACATATAAGGTGATGCAATACCAAAAAGAGCAGGGACTAAGAGAAGTAATTGCTGACTTGCTCTCATGCCTCCCATCCCCCCAACTGATGCTGGAGCTATTCCAAACACTTTGTGATTCTGTTTAGGAAAATGGTCTAGCAGATTCTGCATTGCTGGAGAATAACTTCCATTATATTCGGGAGTAACCAAAATAAAAGCATCTGCAGAAAACATCTTCTTAGCAAGCTCCTTGAATTCAATGGGGGTCTTTTCTACCGACATAAAAACATCCTGTAAAAGAGGCAAATTCCATTCTCTAACATCAATTATGTTTACTTCGTGAGCTGTTTTCTCGTTTAGCTGATTTTTTAAAAATAAAGCAAGGCGGTGGGTTACACTACCTTTTCTTGGACTTCCTGATATAATCGCAATATTCATAATCACTAATTTGTAGATAAACTAATATAACACCGAAATTGATTTTGGGTTCAATAATCAATTAAAATAATCCTTCAAATTTACTTTAATAATTAATCAGTTGATACTTAGATTAAGCTTGTTTAATCATTTGTACATTTAAATGAAGCTTTACTTCATCGCTCACTACAACTCCACCAGCTTCAGTAATAGCACTCCAAGATAAACCAAAATCAGAGCGATTGAATTTACCAGCAATTTCAAATCCAGACTTTACTTGACCATAGGGATCAGTTACAGTACCGCCAAATTCAACAGGGAAAGAAACCGATTTGGTTATATCGCGGATTGTAAGATCCCCAGTTAAAGTGTAATCAGCCCCACTTTTTTTAGTAAATGAAGTTGATTTAAAACTAATGACTGGATATTTTGCCGCTGAAAAGAAGTCGTCACTTTTTAAGTGCCCATCTCTATCAGCGCTATTAGTAGAAATGGAATCTACATTCGCTTCAAAGTTAATTTTTGCATCGCTGAAATCAGCTAAATCAGATTCCATTGTTGCATCAAATTTTGCAAAGCTACCAGAAACGTTTGTAATCATTAAGTGCTTCACTTTAAAAGTAATTTCACTGTGTGCTGCATCGATTTTGTAAGTTGACATATTTTTTGTTTTTAGGTTTAAAGATTATAATTTATTGTTTTAAATTCTTTACACTTTTCAATTTTATCGTTACAATTTTCACTCTTCGATTAGAACCCCCATCTTCCCCAACTGATAATCCCTAATAGCTTCCATGATCTCTGATTGTGTGTTCATTACAAATGGTCCATGTGAAGCAATTGGTTCATTAAGTGGTTCACCCGTACCCATGAATAAATGTGTATCTGCAAACGCCTCAATTGCTATACCTTCTCCATCTTGATTAAAGCTTACCACATATTTTGCATCTACCAAAGAATCTCCTATTATCTGAATTTGACCATCCATTACATAAATAAATGCATTATGTGTAGCAGGAATAGTGAAATAATATTTTGCTCCTTTCAGTATTTTTATTGTGAATGTGTTTACAGCTGATAAAGTTTTGATCGGACCTTTAACACCATCTAACTCACCTGAAATAATTTTAATTTGTGTTAATCCATCTTGCGAAATTATTTCTGGGGTTTCATTGGCATCCAAAGGTTGATAAGAAGGTTGGTCCATTTTATTTTTTGCTGGCGTGTTCACCCATAATTGAATCAATTCTTGCACACCTCCTATTTCATGGATATCGGCAGGCGGTCTTTCACTATGAATCATACCCATCCCGGCATTCATCCATTGCGTACCGCCAGCATATACTACATGATTATTGCCTCTACTATCCCGATGATGTACCCCGCCTTTAAAAATAAAACTCACTGGAGAAAATCCGCGGTGAGGATGTGGACCTACTCCCGATTGCAAAACAGGTTTATGTGATGGAACTTTTATTTCTGCATGATGCAATAACAAAAATGGATCTATGTGCTCTGCTTTATGAGAAGGGAATGGTTGCCTAATTGGGAAACCACCCATGTCCATTGGTGTTGCATATAGAATTGCTTTGATTGTTCTATTAGGAAGCATAAAAATAACTTTGATAGTTATGATAATTCCATGGGTACGTCGATTAATAAAATTTCAGCATCGGTAGTAGCAGTTATATGCAATGAATCTGTTTCCCAAATTCCAAATCCATCTCTTGTTTCAAGTATTTGATCGTTAACCAAAACACTTCCAGATAATACAAAAACATAAACACCATTTCCAGATTTTTTAATTTCATAGTCTGTGGTGTACTTTTTAGAAAATTTTCCTAAAGAAAACCATGCATCCTGATTAATAAAAATAGCTTCCTCATTATCAGGGGCTACAACATTCAAAATTTGATTCACACGGTCTTCTGGTAGAAAAGACTTTTGTTCATACCGGGGATTAATATTTTTAAGTTTAGGGAATACCCAGATTTGTAAAAATTTCACTTCTTTGTCTTTATTCGCATTCACTTCGCTATGCGCAATACCACTTCCAGCACTCATAATTTGAACATCGTGCTGACGAATAATTTCGCTTCTTCCTGTACTGTCCTCATGATGCAAATCGCCAGAAAGCGGAATAGAAACTATTTCCATATTATCATGAGGGTGTTTACCAAAACCCATTCCGGCACTAACGGTATCATCATTTAATACTCTAAGTGCCCCAAAATGTATCCTTTCATTGTTTTGATATTGACCAAAACTAAAAGTGTGATAACTATTCAGCCATCCGAAATTGGCATGTCCTCTTGAAGCTGCTTTATGTAATATGGTTTTCATGTTATTAATTTATATGTATATACACCTATTATTTTAAAAAAAAATCTACACCTCTGAACTTCTTAATTTTTCCAATAACTTATTAAGTTGAATGGATTCAATTTCAGTAAGTATAGTAACCGTTTCCATAGTATGATCAATTGACTTGGTACTTGCTTCTAATAATAAGATTCCGGCATGAGTTAAAGAAATAACTGTTTCCCTTTTATCTAATTGCGAAGTAGTTCTTTTTACTAATTTTTTAATTTCTAATCGGTCTACAATTCTTGGTACGTTTGAATTTTTCTCAATCATTCTACAAGCGATATCCCTTACACAAATTTGATCGGGATATTTCCCCTTTAAAATTCTAAGCACATTATATTGCTCGTGTGTGATACCAAACTCTTTTAACCCTTTGCTCATATTAGTCTTCAACCACCAAGCCGTATACAATACATTCAAAGCTGCCTTCTGCGTTTCGTTTTTAAATTTATTACTTTTTATGGCCTCTTCTAATTTCACAATACAAATGTATGTATGTACATCTAATTTACCAAAATTAATTTATCGGAACATAATCCGGGTCTATCACAAAGTTTTATTTCTGATCAAATAATGGATTAAAAAGCATTTTATAACTACCATGAGTTTGTCCACGGAAAGTAATCTCAGGACCATATACATATAAATGCCCCTTACCAACCTTTGCTACAAATGCTGCTACTCCATCTTGCAAATAAGACTGGCCAAAAGCCCAACCACTCCTCAATGTTTTATCGGAGGCATACCAGGCTAGGGGTGTAACATCGCCATTAGATATAGCTCCAGGTAATAATTTAAAAACCGGACTGGCACTGAAATAAACATCTGCTTTATTACCCAATCCCCAATTTTCTTTTTGTTTATTATCAACAGTAATTTGCATCACAGATCCTGGGATATAAAACTTTTCACCTGGCAGGTTTTTCTCCTTTCCATTTACCACTTCCACCAACGCATTTCGCACTGGTAATTGCAAATGATAGGCAAGATTGGCGCTGGTGCCGATCGTAACGATATCACCACCTGATTCTAAAAATTCTTTTAATGCCGGAATTGATTTAGCTGCTGTGATTTTACCAAGCAATGGTTGAAATTCAGCTGGTATTTCTCCTTCCTTTGGTTCTTTTTCATCCCATTCGTTAGGTGCCTCAGCACGTAACGACGGAATTGCGCCACCTACAAATACGATTATATCATATTTGCTTTTCAAACTTGCTGCATCAATCTCTTTTGCATATATCAGACTAAATGGAAAATGATATTGTTCCATAATCCATCTTACCCAACCAGCTGGAATCGAACCGCCATAAGAATCCCATAGAGCAATTCTTTTTGCAGAAACAATACTAAATGTTTGTGATGGGGTTTTATCTTCTGCATTTATGATCAACCCATTTTCGGCACTTACCTTTTTTAATAAGGGCAAAACAGTTGCATTATTTGACACATAAAATTGATCTGAACTTTTTGATACAGTTATGCCAGCCTTCAATAAATCATTCAATAAAATAAAACTTGCATTGTCTTTTGTTGAGAATGAATACCCAACAGCACCTGCAGTCTCTTGCATTTTTCCTTTAGCGGTTTGAACTTGTCCGTATGGAATGGTTTCAAAAGGCCCATCAAAAGATTCTAAAATTCTATCAAACTGAATTCCCATGGTAAATGCAGGTGTCCAACCAGCGGCATCATAAGGACGTACGGGTGGGCCACCTGGATATTGAAAGTCATTTGGATGATCCTGTGGTTCAAACATATCAATCACGTGAGGACGAAATGCCTGATTAGTTTTTACAATGTATGAGCCAGCCAGATATGTTTTTCCAGCCACAGTAAAATCTGCTTTTGCTTGTTCCACACGGATGCCACTGTTAATTAAAATATTAATAAAATTGATAGCAGTTGTTGGTTGATTAATTGGAACAATATAACCTCGGGCATCTTTTAATTCTTGTTTGCGATAGATCTTTCCAAAATAATCAAGCGGCAAAGTATCGCCCTTCATTTCTTTTTTATCTTCCTTATACGTTTCAGTAACCAACTCTACTTTTTTAGGTGACAAGGTCCAATGATCTTTACTACCAGCTTCAATTGAATGTTTTCCCATTGTATAAATATTCATTAACAACTCATCCTTATACCTTGCAGCATAATTTAATACCGCATAGTTTAGAGATACTGAATAATCAATTGAATTTTGAAACAACCATTGCTTTGGTTCAATTGGAAAGGGTGTAGCACTATTGGGTATTAAACGGCTTGGCACAAAAGGAATTTTACTTGGTGTAGGGTTCCCAATAATTTCTGTGAGCAATCCGATGATATTATGATAGTATGCTGTAGTTCTCAAACCACCATTCCACCAGGTTGAATACACAGAACCGCTTTTCATAGTATAACCTGGTTTGCCTTCTGCATTTAATCTGCTGCTCATAGCTGCACCTACTGCATCAATCCCTGTTACCAATAATGGATCATACACATAATTAAATGGATCGCGATAAGGCGGGCCAGCAACAACAGTTCCAGCTGGACCAGTTTGATGGTGATTATATAAAATCTGTGGCATCCACTCGATATATTGTTGCCTACTCATATTTTTTGATTCACTCATATTCATCATATAGAAATCGCGATTATTATCGTGTCCAATATATTTCTGATAGAGTCTTGGCAAATTAGAAGTACTACGTTTTAGTGTATCGCTATTTCGCATGTACCAATTAGATACCAATTCTTGTCCGTCTGGATTTGCATGAACAAATAATATTATGGTTGATTGCAAGATTCTTTTTGTCTCCTCATCTGATCTGGTAATAAGTTGATATACTGATTCAATCCATTGATGAATACCTACCACTTCTGTTGCATGCAAACCGCCATCAATCCATACTACCGCTTTTCCCTCTGTTGCCAATGTTTTAGCTTCAGCATCAGTAAGTCCTTCTGCTCTAGCCATTCTTTGAGAGATTGATTGATACTTATTGAGCTTTGCAAGATTATTTGGATCAGACACGATTACCATGTATTGATTTCTACCTTCTTCTGTTTTACCGATAGTTACCAGTTTCATTTTTTTAGAAACAGCTGCTAATTTTTTTAAGTACAATTCAGTTTGTGTAAATGTGGCTAACTGATAGTTATCGCCAATTGAAAATCCAAAGTGCGATTTTGGAGAAGGTATATTTTGAGCTACCACTAAATAGTTTAAAAATAATAAAGTAGAAAATATCAATACGAATTTGCGCATAACAGAGTTTTAGATATTCTTGAATTTAGTGCAAGAAATTGAATCAATTTAATTTTTTACATGAACTCATAGACATAAAAAAAACGGGTGAACAAATGTCCACCCGTTTTGATTGGTTATTATCAATTAATAACTGCTAATTAAGTCCAAGCTTTTTCATCTTTTTGATTTGTCCGATTAAGTAAATTAAAACACCCCAAACAGCTAGCACAATGGAATAGGCCAATAACTCCAACCAAATAGGAGACTTTCCTCTTCTTGCAAACAAGGTTCTTTTTCCGAATTCAGTATAATATGTAATTGGTTTTCCCCATGGCACAATTTTCTCTGAAGAAAGATTTCCGTAAGTATCGTTGTCTTCTACTTTAGCTATTAATATAAGATTGCCTTTTGAATCTCCAGGCAAACTATCTCTTTTAAAATCTGCGCTAGCAACTCCTAAAGAATCAGTAGCATAAGTAGGTGTTTCAGCCACATTTAAATCTGCATCTAATCTTTTAATAGCAAACTTCATATCCACTGCCTTTACTGGAGTCCATATGGTATCTTTTAATTCCAATAAAGTAGCTGTAATTTTTTTATCTGCTAAAGTATCAATTTGAATTTTAGCTTTTGTAATATCTACATTACCCTTTGCTTCATCAAACGCTTTTGTCTTTTGAGATACAATGACGAAACTTACTTTTGCAGCTTTCTTCCACTCATCTTTTGCATTTGGTGGGATAAATAATAAGGCGTCTCCTTTATCATTTGATACAGCTTTACCCAGCAAATTCGCAGCGTCTTCGGTACCAATATAAAAACTGAGATTAATATTGGGAATCATTTGAAATTTTCCATCAATCTTAGATTTAGCATGGGCCACCAAATATTGAATATGGTTATTGCTATTAAAATAACTAATGCTTAAAGAAAGATCATTCTTTTCAGCCTGCGAAAATGCAGTAATCGCTAATAACTGTAATAGTATAGCGGTAAAAAATATTTTGCTATGCTTGTTCATGTTCTTCGATTTCAGTGATTGTTTCCTGTATTGGAATAATTGGAAATATTCTTGCAAAAAAAGTAACTACTAATAAAGCTCCAGCCAGGGAACCCATTGCTATTGCCCATTCTTGCCATGTTGGGAAATAGTGTTTGTATGATTCCGGTACATCATGCATCGGTAAAAATGGATGCAACAATGTTGGCGTTACAATTAAGTATCTTTTAAACCATGATCCAATTACTACTAATAAACCAGCAATGAATGCGGGCAATGGTTTTCGTCCTTTTTTCTGAATCAGAATAAAAATCGGAATAAGCATAGCTGTAGAAATTGCAAACCAGAAAACATAAGCAAATTCACCAGTAAACAATCCCATTAAATGTTCTTCTTCAGATTTTTTCATTTTAAAAGCGGGTACTAGGAATTCGTTTACATTAAAATATAAATACAATAACGCTAATAGAACCAACACTTTACCCATTTTATCGAAATGGTCATCTTTAATATAGTTTTCAAGATGATAGGCTTTTCTAAAAACAAACATAGCTACAACCACTGCTCCAGCTCCTACTAAAAACGCACCAGAAATAAAGTATGCACCAAAGTTGGTACTATCCCAACCTGGGCGGTAAGTAGTTGCAAAAAGCCAGGAAGTAACTGTGTGTATCGCAAATGCTACAGGAATAATGGTAATCGATAAAATATTAATTGCTTTTTCACTAATATGAATTTGCGCAGCCGTATTTTTCCAGAATTTTCCCAAATAAGCATACAACTTATTTAACCATAACATACCAGTTTGATCTTTGCGTTGCATCATAATTGACATATCAGGCAACAGAGGAAAATATAATAATAAAATACTCACAAAGAAATAAGTGGTAATTACTATCACATCCCAAACAATTGGCGATTGTAATCGACCATGTATAAACAAATTATAAAAGCGATCAGGACGTCCCATATCAACTACGATAATGATCGAAGCAAATGTGATTGCCGATACTGCTATAATTTCTGCAATTCTAGTAAGTGGAGTACTCCATTTAGCCTGAGTTAATCTCAAAACCGCGGTTATCAAAGAGCCCACCAGACTGATGGCTACAAAGAATACAAAGTTTGAGATATAGATACCCCATGACACATAATCGCGCATAGCAGTAACTACCAGCCCATTTTTTAATTGCAAAATGTATGCTATAACACCAAGCGTACAAAATGCCAATAATATACCCACCCAAATCTTTCCTGCTTTGCCAAACTTTTGTGGTAGCAGGTCTTTAATTATTTGTTCTTTTGCTAAACTTTCCACGATCTATGATTTAGGGTTAACTTTTTTTGTTTTCCTCTTTCTCTTCTTTATTTTCAAACGGGAAATTTCTGTTTACCGGCGGTAAATAATACACACTTGGTTTAGTTCCCAGATCTTCCATTAAGCGATATCCTGCTTTATCTCTAACTAAGTCGCTGAATCGGAATGTTTCAGATCCATTCGTTACAACATCTTCATTCATATCTCCAAACATGAATACCCCATTTGGACATGCAGAAACACAATGTGGTAATTCTCCTTTTCTTGCCATATCCGGACAGAAATCGCATTTACCTACTGTTCCTTTTTTCTGTGGAACACTTGTCTCACATGAATAAGGTTTATCTGCAATTTCTTTTGGCAGGTCTAAGTCTTCCCAATTAAATACACGGGTTGAATAAGGACAGGCAGCCATACAAAATCTACAACCGATACAACGATCACTGTCGATTAAAACGATACCGTCTTGTCTTTTAAATGTGGCGTCTACAGGGCATACTTTTACACATGGAGGTTCATCACAATGCATACAAGTAGTAGGCTGCCAATAAGGAGCAGTGTGTTCTGCTTCGTGCTGTGGATATACTTTAATCCAGTTTTGTCCTGGATGTATACTGTGCATATGGTTACATGCTGATTGACATTTCTTCAAACTTTTACATCTCGATAAATCAATCACCATCACAAATTTCTTTCCTGGAATTCCCTGTCTTGCCAATTCATTAGAAACTTGAGGCAAAGATGGAACTGGCTTTAAAAAAGCCTTATCAACTTCTATCACTTCTCCGTCAACAGAAAGCAGCTTGATCATTTCGCCGGAAGGCTTTACTGTTTCTATTGTTGCTGCATCTGGTTCGAAAGGATTTTTTCCTGAAGAACAACCAGTAACAGCTAGTCCAGCCAACAATGTAGCTGAAATAAATTCTCTTCTGGAGGTATCGTTGGTTTTCATTGAAACAATTTAAATGTGATTTACCTTTTTACCCATTGTTGCATTTCCTGATTAGAGGCTTTCTCTTTTAAGGAATTGATTTTTGAAATATCAACTTCTACAAGCTGACCATCTTGGGTTAAAAATTTCATGGTCTTTTTTTCGTCTGGTGTGGGAGCGCAGGCTATAATATTCTTTTTCTTAGAAAAGAAACCCATGGTTAGAAAACTAAAGACCGACAAGATGCCAATGCCCATTAGCACTGACCTTCTAGTATTTTGTTCTTTCGAAACAGTTTCTTGTTCTTGCATGATCTGAACTTGAGAAAGGTGAAAAAATAATGAAACATGAAGGAAATTAAAAGGCAGTACCGAAACTGCCTTTTAATTTTTCCTAATTAGGATATGCAACTATTTTTTCAAAGTGCGCATATAGTTAACTAGGTTCCAGATATCTTCTGCATCCGGAATTTTCTTCTTGAAAGATGGCATATCATCTCTTCCTTCAGAAACTTTATAAAATAAAGATCCATCAGATTGAGATTGAAAAGTTCCTTTCGACATGTCATCTGGCTGAGTTTTTAATTGAGCTGCTTTACTACCATCGCCTAATCCTGCTTTTCCATGGCATGATGAACAGTGCTGACTCCACAATGTTTTGCCTGCAGAAACTGATGCAGCATCCGTTTTAACTGGGTTAGCCTTTTTTGCATCTTTATCTGGAACTGGCCAAGGCTTGTTTGGCATGAAAGTGAAACTTGCAGCAATTACGAATACTGCCAGAAGAGAAAGTGTGATTACATGTTTCATTTGTGTGCTATTTTGTTTGCTAAAAGATACTAATTTTTACCACCCCCTTTTCTAAAAATTCCAAAGTCTAGAAATATTAAATCCAATTACATATTGTCCCTTGGTAAAGTCATTCTGACTATACTCTGAATTGAATTGTGGAATGGTATTTCCATAATTTCCAAAGAATACTTGAAAATCATGACCACTGGATTTCATATCTAAGCCAAAACTGATATTTGGATAAACATTATTCAATGGATGTTGTGTTAATGGTTGCTCATAATTAGCAATAATGGAAGTCTTAGGTGAAATTTTTAAACGGCCTCCAACTGATACTGAATAATGATCATTCAGCATACCTGTTTGCGCGATATGGTTTACGTCATAGTATCCTGGCACATTATTAAAATGCGTATAATTTAAAGATACTTGCGCAGAAAATGCTTCTGAGAATTTCCTGGCAAATAATAACTGATTAAAGAAACTAAAACGATCAGATGAAGTTACTATGGGTAAAGCATCGCTTTTAGCTCTGGTATCCATAGCCGCATTTCCAAAATAAGTTACAGATAAAGGTGTTCTTCCATCTTTAGTTTGTTTCACCACAGCATATTTTAGACTCCAGTCAACAATCATATTATAATTGTTGGCACCGAATCCAACTTGCAAATCTTTGATAGGAGTATAACTAAACCCTAATCGCATATTGGCACTGGAAAACAAACCAAACAAATCTTTGAATTGATTATTAATTGTTCCGAAACGGTGACTGATATCAAATTCGAAAGTTCCTTTAATTGGAACCATCACGGTTTGATTATCGATTAAGAAGTTTCCTTCAAAAGTGTTTTTAACATAGGATTTCTTTTTGGCTACTGGCGCAGCAGCAGTAGAATCCTGTGCATTCAATTCTGTTCCAGTTATTACAGTAGCTACCAAAATAAGCAACAGTAGTCTAAGCTGGAAAGAAGGGAAATGAATGATATATTTTTTCATTGTATTTTATTTAATTGTTTTTTGCACCTTGTTTAATCCAAGCATAAACTTTTCCATTGATAGCCTGATCTGGACCAGAGCCCATTGGCATTGCTGGAGATTTTTTTCCACTTAACCACTGATACAACACACTGTTATCTGGATCTCCTGCTTTTAAATAACCTCCGCCAGTCAATGATTTATATGAGTTGTCTTTTGTTAAGTCAGGAGCTTTCCCGCCTGAAACATGGCAACCGCTTAGTGCGCAACTTTTCGTAAAAATCGGTGTAATATCATTTGTATAACTCATTTCAGTTGTGATACTAGCACCAGGGTTGATAACCACTGTGGTAGTTTTATAACATCCTGAAAAAATGAGCAACATCGAAGTAACCCCGACCGATAGAAGCGCTGTTTTTTTCTTTAACATGATAATTGTTTTTAGTAAAACAGAGGGTTACTTATTTCTGAAATTTCAACAACAAGTTTGGTTGAATACCGTGTTGATAGTTTGAGCTATTAAAAATAGCCATACCGAAAGGTTGATCAACTAAACTGCTGAAATCGATATCCTGTTTTAAGGTATCAGGAGTTTTCAATAAACGCTTGAATTCTAAGATCCATCCTGATCCAGTATAGGTTGCCTGAGCAGAAAAATCTGAACGACCCATTGTATACGGTGCAGAAATAAATGCTGGAAAACATTTAGAACCAACAGCTACACCAGTTGTAGGATCATCTAAATAATCTGCATTTCCAGTAGGATCCAATGTGCCCCCAACATAAGTTAATACACCTTTACTGCTAACACCAGTTACTTTTAAGGCTTTTCCACCAGGTAGCGTATCTGTAGATAGATAATATTTAGCACCAACTGCATCAGGTATAATCCATTTTGGAACTGTAACTGCAGCACCAGTACCATCTAATTTCAAACTTTGAGAGTTGTTGAAAGGTCCATTACTTACATTAGTATTAGTATTGGTATATGTTGTTGAAAAAGGAGATGGAGGAACTAAATCATCAGCATGACGACCATTTCCAGATCCACCAACTGTATCAGTTACTGAAGGACCACCCGCCCAATCTTGATATTCATCATCCATTTGGCCTTGAGGTAGATCTTTATTCAAATGACACCACCACATATCAATTTTTTCATTCGCACCATTTGTATAGTGGTTGGCACTTGCATTTGGAACCATTACTCCAGCATAATTTCTGTAAGGCGTAAACAGGTGACAACTAGCATAACAAGTTTGTGTAACAAATTTAGGAGTTGATCCATCAATGTTCCATAACATAGCTAATTGATCATTACCCATACCTTCTTTTATCAAATTACCATTTACATCAAAAGTTTTTGCATTACCTCTTTGAGCCCAACGACTTGTAGTAGGATTAAAATACCAAGGTTGTACTTGATAGTTTGAAGCATCTTTCCATTCTGCAAGGAAGTAGATATACTGATCATCATACATCGAGCGAAGAGTTGCAGGATATTGAGTTCCTTGATAACCAGCAAATAAACCATTCCCTGGATCTGGAACTGTTGGAGTTGCTTGCAGCTTAGTAGCTTTATCCCAAATTGCATCAATTACTCCATCTATTGTTGGTGCAGTTGTGGTTTTGTAAGAAAGTAATTCATTGGTGCTAGAAGTTGTAGGAGCAACAATCTGTGCAGTTTTTGTGCAATACACAAAAAATACAGTCACTGCAATGAAGAAAGAGAGAACAAAAGTGGTTTTCATATATGTCTGTTTAGAGTTAAAATTTAAAGACAAACAAATGTTCAAACTTTAAGCTCTGATCGCAAATGATTGTTATCAGACAGTTTTATGACATAAGTCATATTTATATATCGTCTTTTATACAGTTATTCTTAAAAGGGGGAAGAGAATCGGCTGAAATATGCGTAAACATTGAATAAATGTTTGAACATCAAAATTTAAGACTAAAATTCTTTAATAAAAACAAATTCATGATTTAGTAAAAATATTTAAATCAAAGTTTTAAAAATAAAAAGCCCCAGAGAACTGGGGCCTGTCTTTAAATATAAAACACAAATGAAATTAATGAGTCTGAACTACTTTTTTAATGCCGTAGCTTCTATTTAAATTAAATCCTAGAGAAAAATTACCAAGCTTCATTTGATTTAAATTATTACTCAACTGAGTAATATTTGATGCAGTTGAAGCACTAGAAATAAAGAATTGAAAAATGTGACCGCCAGTATCCCAATCATATCCAAGTGATAAAACATCAGGAACATAATTTACTGCCGACGCAGTTTCATCAAGCAAATCTTTATAGCCATTCAATTGACGAGTATATTCAAATGTGATAGCAGTTTTATGAGATAGTTTCATTCTACCTCCAATACCCAGAGAAAAAATATTATTGGTATTATTAATTCCATAAGGGGTATAATTATAATGGATATAAGAAGGCATTAATTGTAAAGAGAAGTTTTCACTGAATTTTCTGGCTAGTAAAATCTGATGCATAAATGACAATCTGTTCCAGGCAAGATCATCAGGACTAGGACCTTCAGAAGCATCCCAGTGCATTAATGTAAACCAAGAAATAGTTATTGGAATGTTTTTCTTTCCGCTTTGTTGTTTCAATAACTTGAATTTAGCCCATATTTCGAACTGGGCATTTCCTGTAGCCGCAAAACCTGTATTCATCCAATCAGTAAACGAATAATCAAAAGACATATACGTATTTGCAAACCCAGAATTCATACCAAATAATTGAGCAACATTGGTCAACCCTTTTCCAGTCTTCCATAAATAGCCAAACCGGTGACTAATCATAAATTGAAGATTTCCTTTTCCTGTCATTTCAACACTTTGTAAATTAATAATTCGTGTTGATTTAAAGGTGGCAGTTGCAATATTGTGCTTCACTGTTGAGGAGTCTTCTTTTATTAAGTCTCCTAACAAATCGCTTTGGGCACTTGCTTTTAAGAAAAAGCAACATGCAAGCATAAAATATAATAATGTTTTTTTCATGTGTCTGTAGATTTATTTTGGTTACATGTAATTCGCAAATAATTAATTCATCTAGTATTAAGAAATTTTATTGCTTATTTCATGTGTTAGTTTTTATCTTGACTCAATTAGTTTAATTGAAATACAATTGCAGCATCGATTGGAGTAAAATCTGCTAGTTTAGGTTTTACTAAACCAGGAATATCAATTGCATAATCTTCTGCCTTAATTTTAAAAGAACAATCGAATGTTACTGCTTTACCTTTTACTGTCATTTTAACTGGCGCTTTAAAATCTTTTGTAACACCATGTAATGTAACCTGACCTTCAGATGACATATTATAAACACCATCTTTGGTTAATTGATCTTTATTAAAGCCTGTTAATTTTCCTTTAAAAGTGGCATTAGGAAATTTATTGGTATGCAAATAATTCTCGTTAAAATGCTCTTCCAATAAGGCATTATTGAAATGGAATGTTTTCATAGGAACCAATAAAGCCACTTCACTTGTTTCAACTTTTAATACAGCAGTGCCTTCCTTACTTTGTGAAGCATAATCCTTATGACTTAAATCTTTATTAGGATTGAAATAAATATTAGCATCTCTGGTTTTATAGGTTTGGGCATTAATCAGGTTTGTAACAAGTATAAAAAAGAATGCGAGTAGTGTTAATTTTTTCATTGTAATGATTTTAAAATATGAATGGATTTTAATTTAAAGTGGTTGTCCTTGTGTTATCCAAGCTAAAAATGTGGCGGTTGTTGTTCCATCTAAACTTAAGGTCCCACCTTTATGGCCAATAGCTCCTGCGCTGCCCATCATTTGAGAAAGCATGTCTTTATCGGTAGACATTTTTGCATAATCTAAATTTGGTCCTAATCCGCCATGGCAGGCACTTCCCTTACATACTTGTTTGTAGATAGGAACGATATTAATGGTATAGGTTACTGGGCCAGTAATAGCTGGGGGAACATAATTATCTTTTGCCCCTTGTGCCACCCATGTTTGTATAATAGCTGCCTGAGCAGGTGTAAAGAAGATACCTCCTTCACCAGGATGTTCTCCACCTTTAGCCATAGTTTCGAAGACCGAAGACCTTGACTGGATCGTAGAAAAATAAATAGTGTCTTTAATCGCAAAGGGTACTGCATTAGAAACTTTTCCATTAATGTGGCAACCACATGCACCAGAGGTAACAATTGGTACAATGTCGTCGCGGAATGAAATATTGTCTAGTCCTGTAGCCGTTGGTTTGGTAATATCCTTATTGTTATTGTAACAAGAGAAGAAAAGCAGAACTCCGCCAATCACTCCCAGATATACTAATAATTTATTCATAAAATGTTTTTTCTGGTTAGTATTATTTTACAATGATTTTTCCTGAATAAGTGTATTTGAAAATGCCCGCACCATCGGTACCATACTTCCATACATCAGGAATATTTGGATCAGTGAAATACCAGGCTTTGATAATGGCAACATCAGAAGGTCTTAATCCGCCATCACTCCAGGCCATATCTCCTTGTGTTTTAGTAGCCCAAACTTTAGTGCGTGGATTTGCTAATACGATTGTGGTATCAATTCTTGATAATAGAGTACTACTTGAGTTTAAATTATCTCCTTTTACATAATACTTCTTCCCTGTTCCATCAATGAATACAACTGAACTGTTAGATCTTATAGCTTTTGGAGCGATGATATCTAACAACTGATCATCGTAAGTATTGAGTGGTCCTCTTCCACTTATTGCAGAAATAGGAGTTCCGAAAGTTGCATATGGTCTGAAGCTAGCATTTGCTAAGGTATCCGCATAAAATTGACGAACACTGTCTTTATAGCTTTTCCAAACTGATGTCAATTTAGGGTCTTTCAATTGAGGATAGGTAGTAATGGCCCCAGTTGTTTGATTCTGAAAATAAAAGGTAGAAGAATCTGAAGTAGATAAGGCTCCTAATAATCCCTTTCTTGCCCAGCCACCTGTTGCTGTAGCTTCGTTATGACAGTTTCCTGAAGAACATCCAACTCCTATCAATGCGGTAGCAGCAGGCCGAAAGTCTTCAAGACCAGGATAATTTTTCGCACCATTTTTAATCCAATTGTAAATAATTGATTTCTCAGTTACAGTTAAATCTACCCCATAGTTAATCGGTGGCATTGCCTTATTTAAATCACTGGTGGTTACCATTTGAAATAATTGGCTTGCTTCAGGATTTCCAACAACTACCATACTCTTTACGCTTTCATAAGTATCAAGCGTTGGCTTAACACCTCCAACACCATGGCATCCGGCAGAAACACAATTATTCTTAATAATGCTTCGAACACTTTTAGTAACAATAATATCATTGATACCAGGATTAATGTCCGCGAAGGCAACAACAGTACTATCATAATAAGGTGAAAAAATAGTGGAATCTGGTCGATTCACTAATGATCTTGAAACTGTACTTGCATTTGTCCCGTCTTTCTTACACTGCACCAATAACAGTGAGATTAAAACCATACTGACAAGGCACAAGATGCCCTTTTGGTTGTAAACCGTTTTTTTCATACACTTAATTTTAATTTAATGATCTGTAGGAGTAGTGAATAGGTTTTTCGATTTTGCTCCAATATTAACTTAGGTGGGATCTAAATTTCGAATCCAAAATTATAAGTGTATTAAATACATTTAAATGACAATAGGCACCAATTTTTATGATATTTATCAGCAATTTTTGTGCTCATTATCATTCTTTGAGGATTTTGTTAGTGTCAACTTTACATTTATTAAAGTTTTTATCACTGTTTCAAAAGAAAAAATGAAAAAGAAAATTATTATCGGAATCGTTGCTATTATAGTAATAGCAGGCATTTGGGGAGCATTGAATAAAGAAAAAGCAACGCAAATGATTGTTGATCTGGGTATGGCAATGACTTCATCGGTTAAACATCGAAATCCGTCTACTGAAAAAGCTAAATTTGAAATGAAAGCAGAAGCATTTTCAAAAGCTTTTAAAGACAATGCAGCAGATGCAAACAAATTATATATTAATCAAGCAGTATTAATTGAAGGAGATATTACCACAATAGCAGGTGTAACTCTTACGCTAAACAATATTGCATGCAATATTGATTCGTCAGAAGTTGGCAAACTAAAAGATTTGAAAGTTGGATCAAAAGTAAAAGTACAAGGATTAGTAGTTGGCTATAATGACCTCATGGAAGAAATAGCATTGGCACAATGCACTATTAAATAGGATGTAGTTTTTTGGGATAATTTAGTCTGACCCCTCTTAAACAGATGCAAACTTTGTTTAGGTAGGGTCATTTTTTGCTTTTATGGTGACTATTTAATTCCTGATAGTAAGAATACCTTTTTCAACTTGAATGATAATAACCGAATTAACAAAGGTTTTGCCCTAAATAAATTCTATTAGTAGCTGTGGTAGCTATCTTCAACTCAAATAAGAATTTTTCCGATATGAAAAAAGGCATCCTTTACATGATTTTGGGTCTATTGATATCATTACACAGCATCGCTCAAGATGGAATTTCAGCATCAAAATGGCAAACAAAACCACTGATAATTGATGGGAATGATAATGAATGGCCCAAACCCTTTTCATTTTTTGATACCCAAAGTGCGTTAATGTTTTCGATATCCAATGATGACAAGAATTTATACCTCTGTTTCTCAAATAACGATAGAATGAAAACAAGTAAAATGATGAAAGCAGGTTGGAGTATTGAATTATTCTCATCTGAAAAGAAAAGAAAATTTGACGTAAGTATCATTTTCCCTAATTCAATTGACCCAGGAATAAATAAACAATCCGATTTTAATGCAGCTATTCAAATCTATAAATCAGAAATTCAAACTGTAAAAACAAAAGGGTTTCTCTTAACCAAAACTGAGATTAATTTATCGAATAACTCAGGAATAAATATTGTTGTAGGCGCAGACTCAACTGAAAAAATAGTTTACGAAATAAAAATTCCATTGAGAGAATTGATGGCAGAAAGTTTGATCCAACTTAATGAGGTTATTACGCTTGACTTAACTATCAACGCTATTGAAAAACCAAAAGGCGCAAATAGCATGTCAAGCACAAGATCAAGTTTTAGTAGTGGTGGTGGACGTGGTGGTCATGGTGGTGGACGTGGCAGCGGTGGTTATAACAAAATAAACTCAGGTGTTTATGATCAATCTGGGTTATTTGAAAAAGTAAATTTTAAACAAAAAATCAAGTTGGTTAAGCAATAGTTTTAGCCAACTTGATTTTTACTTGTATAATCGTAAAATTTTTAAACTTTAATATCCATTTGCATTTAAAATTGCTTTCTGCCAAGGCAGCCATTCTTGAGAAGCAATATAGGTACTGATTTCTTTTTTGTGTTGATTCTGCCCATAGAAATACTTGAGTAAATCATTAGCAGGCCCACTCAATCTAACATTCGCACTCATTAATCCATCTATTAAATTCTTAGTTAGATGCTCATTAAAATAATCCATTCGCTTAAGAGCAGCAAACGCATTTCCTCTTGTTCTAAATTCATAAGAACTACTTGTAAGGTTTACTACATCCTCCGCAAATTGCTTATTACCCGTATACAAATAGGATATTTCAAGCCAACGAACTTTTATATGTTTACCCAAATTACCTTCTACATTTTTGGTAAGATTTAGATAGCTTGCTGTTTTAATTGAATTAAGTGCGGTTAACTTTTGAAGTGCTGCTTCAACAATATCATAAGAAGAATCTGTCAGTAATCTTTCAAACTCTGTAACTAATCCCGAATTCATTGGATTAACATTTTTTAAAGCTGCCTTTCGTACTGCCACGTCTTTATCTACCAGTGCATCTTTTATTAAAGGAATACTTTGCACATCATTCGCTAATTGATTAATAACTTCAGTTCTAACAGCATAAAATTTTTCGTTTCGAAAAGCTTTTTGCAAAACAGATCTCTTTTTTTCTACATCGATTCCCCTCATTGCATAAATCGCATCGTAGCGATCCAACATATTAGCAGAATTAATAGCCTGTGAGGCTAACATTTCAAAGGGCTTATCAAAACTAACTGACTTCATTATTTCATTACCAGAATCGAACAGTATATAATCAATCTTTTTTGCATCAGGGTTTTGAATATCAAGAATTTCTGTTTGCTCTTGAATAGTATACTGCTTTTTGAAATTAGTTCCATCTTTATAAAACACTTCAATCCAAATAGGCATTTTAAATAACCCATTTTTATACCCTGTAACATCAGTTAATGCTTGCACTTGTTTGATAACTAGTGTTGTATTATTTCCATTAGCAGAATAGCTGATATGATAATTAGGTTCCCCTCCTCTATTTAGCCATTCTGTCCAAAACCAATCTAATTGCATACCCGTAGTTTCTTCAAATGCAATCAGTAAATCATGTGTATCAACATTTTGGTAAGCATGTTTTTCTAAATAATGCTTAATGGCTTTATTGTACATTTCTCTTCCGCCAACAACTTGTTTCAACATGTTCAAAACATATGCACCCTTTCCATAAACACGATTTCCGCCACCCTCACTATGCGCAACTGCAAATTTGTTTTTTACCGATTCATCAATAGATGCATTTTGTGCGCCTCTTCGAGACCAATTAAAATAATCTTCTCCAAATACTTCTCTTTCAAACATCTGATTATAATAAGTTGCGAAACTCTCCTGAAGCCATTGATGCGCATCACTTAATGCAGTTACACAATCTCCGAACCATTGATGTGCTAACTCATGAGCATTAACCGCCACATAATTTCTATCAATCAATCCTCTACTGTCAACAGCATAAAAATCTCCATAAATAGTAGCCGTTGTATTTTCCATTGCCCCGAACATATAGTCTTGTACCGGAATTTGCGAATAAGATTCCCAGGGATATTTAAAGCCAATTTCTTTTTCAAAAAAATCAACCATTTCTTCACTATGCTGATAAACAGGCTCTACACGTTCTTTCCACTCGGGATAATAATATAGATGCATTGGAACACCTGAGCCAGAATGTGTTTCTTTAATATCGTATTTACCAATACCCAACATTATCAAATAAGGAGAATGTGGATGGCTCATCGCATAATTCCAGGTAATAGTTCCATCTGCATTTTCCAGCTTATCAATTAGTTTTCCATTGGATAATACTTTATACGCCTTATCGAATGTAACATTCATTTCAGTGAGCAATTTATCATTTCGCTCATCATACATTGGAATCCAATTTCTATTATCAATTTGTTCGCCCTGACTCCAAATTTGTTTTCTACTTAAATTGTTTTTATCATTCCACCCAATAAAATATAAACCCACTCTTGGTTTTGCTTCATAAGATACAGTCATCTCATATAATGCATTCCAAACCAAGGGTTCGTTTGGCATGACTGTGATACCAGCACTATCTGTGTTGTATTGTACCGTTTTCCCATTCAATGTAATTTCCTTCACTTGCATTTTTATACCATCAAGAAAAAAGGAAGTAACCGATGGTCTGAGAGAATTAAACTGATAGTTAACTTTCCCAATAACGATTCCTTTTGGAGCATCGAAAGACAAGGCTACTTTTATTTTAGTAAAATCAAGCTGATGATCTCTAGGAACAGAAGCATTATCTTCTATAAAATTGGTTGTTCGCAATTGTGCATGCAGGTTAAAAAAGGACATAGCAAAAAATGCAATAATTAATATTATTCTCATATTATCTTCTTTGGAAAGACCTAAGGTACGCATTATAGATTTTTCGAAGTTCGAAAATGATACGTTACCTATTTCTAATAATTGGATGTATGTTTGAAATAGAAACTTTGATATGAGTACAATTAAATTAGAAGTTCCAAATAATATGGTGAGTTGGGGCATTATTGGATGTGGTAATGTAACTGAATTTAAAAGTGGTCCGGCTTTTAATAAAGTTGCTAATTCATCATTAGTAGGAGTCATGCGCAGAGATTTAGAAAAAGCAAAGGATTATGCTCAAAGACATCAAGTACCTAAATGGACTAACCAGGCAATGGATCTCATTAACGATCCTTCCATTTCTGCAATATATATTGCTACGCCTCCTAAATATCACGAAGAATATGCCATCGCTGCAATGCAAGCTGGTAAACCAGTTTACGTAGAAAAACCAATGGCTTTAGATGTTGCATCTTGTAATAGAATGAGGGATTACGCAGAACTATCTGGAATAAAAATATCAATTGCGCATTATAGAAGAGCATTACCTATGTTTTTAAAAGTTAAAAATCTAATTGATGAACATGCAATAGGAGATATTAAAATGGTGAATATTCGAATGATGCAACCCGATCAATCTGTGATGATTGCTAAAACAACGGAGAATTGGAGAGTAGACCCCAGCATATCAGGAGGTGGAATATTTTTTGATCTTGCCCCTCACCAATTAGATCTTGTCCATTATTTTTTTGGGGAAGCCCAATTATGCTGCGGATTAGCCACCAATCAAGCTGGATTATACAAGGCAGAAGATATTGTAAGTGGTAGTATGTTACTTGAAAACAATATTATTTTTAATGGTATCTGGTGTTTTACAGTTCCTTCAAATTTTGAGGAGGACCTATTTGAAATAATAGGATCAAATGGAAAAATTAGTTTCCCGGTTTTCGGCAATACTATTGAAACAGAAATCAATGGCCATAAAGAACAAATCAGTTTCGCGAAAGAACCTCATATTCAACAACACATGATAGAAAAAGTTGTTCAGTATTTTTTAGGCAATCAAAATAATCCCTGCTCAGCATCTGATGCCATTCAATCAATGGAATTGATGGAAAAATTTGTGTACGGGAAATAAACCAATATCTTGCACGAAACATAAAATAAAATATGGCAGCTAAAATAACTGTAAGGAATAACGGCTCTCTTAAGATTGAAGGAGATTTCGAAATTGTAGACAAAGAAGGAAAGACCTACAACTTAGCCGGAAGGGAAGTTATAGGTCTTTGCCGTTGTGGCTTGAGTAAAAACAAACCTTTTTGCGATGGTGCTCATAATGGTCATTTCGAACATGATGCCATTGCATTTGATTTGCCACCCAAAAAAACAGTATAAGATTTATACTAATTCAACTTTAGTCATTACATCACCGCCTTTAATTTCATCGATGATTTCAACTCCATCGATAACTTTTCCAAAACAAGTATGTACTCCGTCTAAATGGCGAGTACCTGCTCTGTTATGGCAAATAAAGAATTGAGATCCCCCAGTATTCTTTCCACGGTGTGCCATAGACAAAACACCTCTGTCGTGCGTTTGCTTTGCACCATCTGTCTCACACTGAATAGAATAGCCCGGACCACCTGCACCTGTTCCATCAGGACAACCTGCCTGGACCATGAAATTTGGAATTACCCGGTGAAAAGTTAGTCCGTTATAGAAGCCTTCATTAATTAATTTTTTAAAATTTGCCACCGCTATCGGGGCTGCATCATCATATAATTCAAAAGTCATTACTCCTTTGGCTGTATGAATTTTGCCTTGTGTTAATTTTTCTTCGCTCATGATAATTTTTTTGCGAAACTACAGTTTTATCTGCTATCCTTAGCTTTGCAGAACAGACAAACAATAAAACCCTGAAGAAGAAAATAGAAATAGTTCAATTTAAGGATCGGGAAATTCATTTATGGGTGCCCGATCAAAAAAACATTCAATTGATCTATGAGCAAAACAAAAACAAATTAGCCTTCCCTTATTGGGCAAAAATTTGGCCAGCTGCTTTTGTATTAACCGAATTCATTGCGGAAAATCCAAAATGGTTTAGCAATAAGAAAGTATTAGAACTGGCTGCAGGTATAGGTTTGCCCTCATTATATGTTTCCCATTTTGCTTCCTCTGTAATTTGTAGCGATTACAACGAAGAGGCCATTCTTTTTATTCAAGAAAATATTTCCTTGAATAAAATTGGCAATATGTCTTCGGCATTCATTGATTGGAACCAAATGCCTGATGGACTAGAATGGGAAGTATTATTGATGAGTGATATTAATTATAATCCAAATGACTTCGAAGTATTATTAGCATTAATGATTCGTTTTATAGCTATGGGAAAAATTATTTTATTGAGTACTCCTCAAAGATTAGCTGGTAAGTCTTTTATTGAAGCGCTATTACCTTATTGTCTTTTGAATGAAGAACGAATGTTCAAAAAGGAAGCCATCAATGTATTGGTTTTAAAAAAATAATGTTTCATTTGTAATTTCACAGAATTTTAAATTGGTTAAAATGGAAGGTGTAAAAAATATCATTTTTGATCTGGGTGGGGTTTTGCTAAATATCGATTTTTCGATAACCGAAAAAGCATTTAAAGAACTGGGGGTTACCCAGTTTTCAAATATGTTTACACAACATCATTCTAATGACCTTTTTGTTCAATTAGAAACGGGAGAGATAAGTCCTGAAGATTTTTACGAAGCCTTTAGAAGGGGCACAGGCACAAATCTTAGTGATGAAACTATTAAAAAAGCCTGGAATGCACTATTACTGGATTTTAGGGCGCCTACACTTACCTGGCTAGAAACCATCAGATTTAAATACCGAATTTTCTTATTTTCCAATACTAATCAAATTCACCACGATGCTTTTATTGAGTCATACCAACAATTAACTGGGAATCGCGAATTTGATACAATATTTGAAAAAGCCTACTATTCTCAAAATATGGGGATGCGCAAACCAAATCCAGAGCCCTTTTTATATATATTAAAGGAGAACAACCTAAATGCTAAAGAGACCTTATTTATAGATGACACCATTAAAAACATAGAAACAGCTCATGCATTGGGTTTAAAAACAATCCATCTTCAATGGCCTCAAACTTTGCCTGAATTAGGTTTATAGGTAAATTCGAGTTAAGGCTTCACCTCTTCATATTCAATATAATCCTTATCAGATGCAGGTCTGACGGGTTTTTGAGGTTCAGCAGTTTGTTTAGTTTGTTGCTGCTGAAATTTCTGTTGTTGCTGTTGCATTTGGCGCACTTTCTCACTCATTTGAGTGGTGGCTTTGCTAACCGGGATAATAAGTTCAAATACCAGTTTATAGATCAGGTATACAACTAGCCCGTAAAAAATCAACTTGATCATAGGGGGCAAAGATAATCATCCCGAACATTGAATGTGGCTAAAGTGATGAAAATCGGTATAGATTCCAATTTAGTGGTTAGGTAAAATGATATGCGGCGAAAACCAGATTTGGAAGTATTCGGTCAATTACATTACATTTGCATTGGAAATAATCAACAGAAGGGAACGGCTACCGTTCCCTTCTCCTTTTTACATACCTGAAGGAATTACCAATTCCAGAGGTTCGTAGGACAACTGCGAAAATTTAGAAAATGGAAGAAAGAATACAACAGATTGAAGCGCTGATTCAGCAATTATTAGTTGATGAGCCTTCTTATTTTTTAGTTAGTGTACGCATCAAGCCTACCAATGATATCAAAATATTTTTTGATGGCGATGAAGGAATATCTATTGAAAAGTGTGTAAAGTTTAATCGTGGATTGTACAAATTGATTGAAGAAAAAGCTTGGTATCCAGAGGGCGATTTTTCATTGGAAATTTCTTCTCCGGGTATTGAAGAGCCACTGTTATTACAGCGCCAATATTTTAGAAATGTAGGAAGAGATTTAGAAATTGTTTTTATGGATGATTCTACAAAAATTGGCACGTTGATGGCAGTTACTGCAGAAGATATCCTCATCCAAACCACAGAAGGTAAAGGGAAAAAAGCGGTAACACAACAATTGCTTGTTCCATTTAATAATATAAAATCAACAACGGTTCAAATTAAATTTTAATCAGTTGCAGAAAATCTGCAGAGCGAAAAAAAAATTAAGTTATGGCTAGTATCAACCTGATTGAGGCATTCCAGGAATTCAAAGACGCTGAAAATATTGATCGTCCTACGATGATGAAAGTGGTAGAAGACGTTTTCAAAACACTTTTGCGCAAAAAATTTGGAAGTGATGATAACTTCGACGTAATCGTAAATGCCGAGAAAGGCGATTTGGAAATTATTCGTCGTCGTATGATTGTAGACGATGGCGAAGTGCTGGATCCCTTGGCAGAAGTGGCTTACACGGATGCTGTTAAAATCGAACCCGACTTTGAAGTTGGAGAAGAGCTTTACGAAGAAATTGATATTCTTGACTTTGGTCGCCGTGCTATTCTTGCTGCTAAGCAAACTTTAGCTAGTCGTATCAGCGATTTAAAAAAGAATGTTTTGATTCAAAAATACGGTGCTCGTGTTGGCGACATTATCAGCGCGGAAGTTTACCAGGTTTGGAAAAAAGAAGTTTTATTATTGGATGAAGAAAGTAATGAATTAATCCTTCCTAAATCAGAACAAATTCCACAGGATTATTTCAAGAAAGGTGAAAATATCAGAGCTGTTGTTGCAAGAGTTGATCTTAAAAATAACAATCCGGTAATCATTCTTTCAAGAACTAGTCCGCTATTCCTTTCTAAATTACTTGAAATTGAAGTACCCGAAATTTTTGATGGTTTAATTGCTATTAAGAAGATTGTTCGTGATCCAGGTGAAAGAGCAAAAGTGGCTGTTGAAAGTTATGATGATCGTATCGATCCAGTTGGTGCTTGTGTGGGAATGAAAGGTAGCCGTATTCACGGTATTGTGCGCGAATTGAAAAATGAAAATATTGATGTGATTAATTTCACTACTAATATTCAGTTGTTAATTCAAAGATCTTTAACCCCTGCTAAGATTAGTTATATCGAACTTGATAACGACAAAAAACACGCGGAGGTTTATTTAAAGGCCGATCAGGTTTCTTTGGCAATTGGCCGCCGCGGGGTAAATATCAAATTGGCTTGCGAGTTAACAGGATATGAAATTGATGTTTTCCGTGAAGACGAAGAAGTGGTTGATGAATTTGATATTGATTTGGAAGAATTCAGTGATGAGATTGAAACTTGGATTATTGATGAATTCAAACGTATCGGTTGCGACACAGCTAGAAGTGTGTTAAAATTATCAGCTGAAGAGTTGGAAAGAAGAACCGATTTGGAAAAAGAAACTATTGCCGAAGTTCGCAAAGTATTGGAAGATGAATTCAATACAGAAGAATAAGCAGCTTAATAGCAACTATCTTTGTCTGAATCTAAATATATATTAGGTTCAAGGGGGATAGAACAAGCGATATATAAAAACTAGGTTAAGCCTTGTTTTGTTGACTAAAAAAAACTGAATGTCAGATTTGAAATTACCAAGACTGTTAGCAGCCGCCAAAGAATTCAATATTGGTCAGGATACCCTGATCGAGTTCTTGGTGAAGAAAGGATTTAGCCGCGACGACCTGAAGCCTACGGCAAAGCTTACAGAAGACCATTACTATGCTTTGCAAGCAGAGTTCCTACAGGATAAACAGGCCAAAAACAAGGCTGATCTGGTAGAGATACCAAAAGGTGCTCAAGCTGAGGCAAGAAAGAAAAAAGACGAAGAAGATCTTTCTTTTACCAAAAAAGAAGATAAGTCAGTACGTACAGAACCTGCTAAAGTTGTGGAAATTCCGGTTCCTGCAGCTCCAGTTGCACCTATTACTCCCGCTGTGACTGTTATTCCAGAACCTATTGTGGTTATAGAAGCACCTGAACCAGTGGTTGAAAAAGTAATTGAGCCTGAAATCGCACCAAAAGTGATAGATGTTCCAAAATCTGTACCTGAAGTAGTAGAGCCCTCAGTTACCAAGATTGATGCCCCTGAATTAGAGGGACCTAAAGTGTTGAATAAAATTGATCTTTCTGCCATTGATTCTTCTACCAGACCTAAAAAATCACCGAAGAAAACAGAAGTACCTGCGCCGAAAGCTGCTGAGCCAAAAGCTCCTAAGCCTGCTGTTAAGGCAGAAACTGTTGTTTCTAAACCTGCAGTAATTGTTCCAACTGAACCTGATCCAATTTCTGAAGCTGGACCTTTAATAGAAAATATTAGAGCAGAAAAACTGGAAGGACCTAAAATATTAGGAAAGATTAATTTGCCAATCAATAGCGATACTCGTCCTAAACCAATGGGAAGAGACGAAAAACGCAAACGCAAACGTATTCCAATTGATAAAAAACCAGATAATACCCATCAGGGACCTGCTGGAAATAATCAACAACAACAAGGCACCGGTGCAGCAAGCATAAGTGCTCCTTCTCGTCCATCCGGACCAAATCGTCCAATTGTACCAGCTAATAATAGAGGTAGTAATAATAGCCAAGGTGGCGGAGGTGGATTTAATCGTGGTACTGGTGGCGGAAACCGTGGAGGAAATCAAAGTAGAGATCGAAATGCACCGCCTCGCAGAGATGACAATAAAGAAATCGATCAAAAAGCAATTCAAGAAAAGATACGCGAAACTCAGGCAAAATTATCTGGAACTGGTGGTCGTGGAAAGAGCCTAAAAGCAAAATATCGTCGTGCAAAACGTGATGAAGCTGCTGAACATATGGGCGAAATGACGGAAGATAACAGACTGCAGGTTACTGAGTTTGTTACCGTTAGTGAATTATCCAATTTAATGGACGTAAGCTTTGCTGATGTAATTGGGAAATGTATGGGGTTAGGTATTATGGTATCTATTAACCAACGTTTGGATGCAGAAGTAATTGAATTGGTTGCCAGTGAATTTGGATTTGAAGTGGAATTTATTGGATTAGAAGATGAAGAGATAATGGAGGATGATGAAGACGATGAAGATGACATCGAAGCTGTTGAAAGAGCTCCGATAGTTACCATCATGGGACACGTCGATCATGGTAAAACATCTTTATTGGATTATATCCGTAACGCTAATGTAGTTGCAGGTGAGGCCGGTGGTATCACACAACATATTGGTGCCTATGAGGTAACACTTCCAAACGGCAAAGCGATCACTTTCTTGGATACTCCTGGTCATGAAGCCTTTACTGCAATGCGTGCTCGTGGTGCTAAAGTAACCGATATCGCAATCATAGTAGTTGCTGCCGATGATGCAGTGATGCCTCAAACCAAGGAGGCTATCAGTCACGCACAAGCCGCTGGTGTTCCAATGATTTTTGCTGTAAACAAGATTGATAAAGACGGATCAAATCCGCAAAAGATCTACGAGCAGCTTTCAAATATGAATATCCTAGTTGAAGCCTGGGGTGGTAAATTCCAAAACCAGGAATTGTCTGCTAAACAAGGATTGAATGTGGATTTGTTATTAGAGAAAGTGTTGTTAGAGTCAGAATTATTAGACCTGAAAGCAAATCCTGAACGGGAAGCTACTGGTTCTATTATTGAAGCATCTTTAGATAAAGGTCGAGGATATGTGGCAACTATTCTTGTACAAAATGGTACCTTACGCCAAGGTGATTTGATCGTTTCTGGTCAACACTACGGTCGTGTAAAAGCCATGTTTAACGAGCGTAATCAACGCATAGAAATTGCACCACCATCAACTCCTGTAGTTATACTAGGATTAAATGGTGCACCTCAAGCTGGCGAGAAATTTAAAGTATTTGAAGACGAGTCTGATGCTAAAGAAGTAGCTACCAAACGTGCTCAGATCATGCGTGAACAAGGCTTGAGAGCTAGAAAACACATCACATTAGATGAGATTGGCCGTCGTTTAGCATTGGGTAATTTTAAAGAATTGAATATCATTATCAAAGGTGATGTGGATGGTTCGGTAGAGGCGTTGAGTGATTCATTACAGAAATTATCAACTGAAGAAATTGCAGTTAGAGTAGTACATAAAGCAGTAGGTCAGATCTCAGAATCAGACGTATTGTTGGCAACCGCTTCCGACGCAATTGTCATTGGTTTTAACGTTCGTCCTTCCATGCAGGCAGCTAAATTAGCTGATACCGAAGGTGTTGAAATTAAATTATATTCTATTATCTATCAGGCAATCGACGAAGTGAAGAGTGCCATGGAAGGTATGTTGGAACCTAAATTCCAAGAAAAGATTACTGCTAACGTAGAAGTTCGAGAAGTATACAAATTCGATAAAGCTACTGTTGCAGGATGTTTTGTATTGGAGGGTAAAATCGCAAGGAATAGTAAGATCAGAATTATCCGTGATGGTATCGTGGAATATCCAAAAGGTGAAGGTCAGGCAGCTGAATTAGGCAGCTTGAAACGCTTCAAGGATGATGTGAAAGATGTAGCCTCTAATACTGAGTGCGGATTGACGATTAAAAACTTTTCTGATCTACGTGTAGGAGATATTGTAGAAGCTTTCGAAGAAGAAGAAGTAAAACGTACTTTATAAGTTTGTTAAAAGCAGTTACAAATCAGGCCGTCCGCGGCCTGATTTGCTATTTTTGAATGATATTGCAATCTATGAAGCAGGTATTAATAGTTATTTTATTGGTAAGTGGATTCCTGAGTGCTCAATCCCAATCAAAAAGAATTGTGGCAGATAGGATTATTGCACAAGTTGGAGATAAAATCATCCTAAGCTCAGATGTCAGCAATGCTCTTGCAGATATAAGAAGGCAGGCGCAGGGCCAAGACAATGTAATTCTACCTACAGAATGCCAAATTTTGGAAGGTCAATTAATTCAAAAGGCCCTAGTGCTGCAGGCTCAAAAAGATTCATTGACGGTAAGTGAAGATGAAATTGAAAATGAAATGGAGAATCGTATTCGGAAATACATCTCCTCATATGGCTCAAAAGAAGTATTAGAAGAGATTGCCGGCAAATCGGTTTATCAGATGAAGGAGGATTTTAAGGACGCCATGAAAGAACAGAATTTGGCTGATCAAATGCGCAAGAAAATTGTAGACAATATTAAAATGACCCCAACTGAAGTTAAAGCTTTCTATGCTAAAACACCAACAGACAGTTTACCATTCTATGAAAGTGAAATGGAAATTAGTCAGCTTGTAATACAACCTAAATCGAATAAAGACGTAGAGGAATATGTTTCAAAACAATTATACGATTATAAGAAACAGGTTGAATCTGGAGCTAAAAAGTTTGAGCAGTTAGTAAAGTTCTATTCAGAAGATCCGGGTAAATCAGAAAATGGTGGACAATACAATTTGAATCGTAATGATAAAAATATGTGGGATCCGGCTTTCCTTTCTGGTGCGTTTCGTTTAAAAGAAGGACAAATTTCAGGAGTCATTAAATCTAAATTTGGTTTACATATCATTCAAATGGTAAGTCGTGCAGGTGATGATGCAGTAGTTCGTCATATTCTTAGAATACCTCCGGTTGCTGAAGAAGAAATCAATGAAGCCAAAACAAAGCTAGATTCCATTCGTCTGAAAGTGATTGATGGAAGTATGAGTTTTGGCGCTGCTGTGAACAAGTATAGTGAAGATGATGGCAGCAAATTCAGTGCAGGTGCTGTTACAGGCCGAGATGGAAGCTCATTTATTACTTTAGATCAGGTTGATAAGGATATGGTGATTGCATTAAAAGACATGAAACCAGGCAATTATTCAAAACCACAAGTATTTACTGATGAGAGGGGAAGTAAAAAAGTTAGAATCATCTACTTGAAAACGAGAACAGAACCTCACCGTGAAAATTTAAAAGAAGATTATAATCGTATAGCTTCTAGGGCACTTGAAGGTAAAAAAGGTGAAATATTAGAAAAATGGTTTAAAGAACATATTCCAACTTATTATATCTCGATCGACAAAAAGTTTTCGGATTGTAAAAGTCTCGAAGATTGGAGAAAAGCTGCAATTGAAGATAAAAACTAAAAAATAGGCATAAAAAATCCCTTTCAAATTCGAAAGGGATTTTTTTATGCCTATTTGGGTATTAACTCCCTTGTTTTCTCACATATTTAGTAAGAATTACGATGGTCTGACCTTCAATTTTCCCTTCGATCTGTTCCGTATTTTCTTCTACTAAACGGATATTTTTAACAATAGTTCCCATTTTGGCATTAAGTGAAGTCCCCTTCACATCAAGAGATTTAGTGAGAACGATACTGTCTCCTTGGAGCAAAATAGTACCATTCGAATCCCTATGTAAATCAACTGTAGCATCATTTTCATGGTCTCCAGTAGCTTTTGCCCAAGCTAAATTATCATCGTCTAAGTATAGCATATCAATTTGATCAGCTGCCCAGCTTTCTGTTTTCAAACGGTGTAGCATACGCCAAGCCATTACTTGTACCCCAGCAACTTCACTCCACATAGAAGTGGTTAAACACTTCCAATGTTCTTGATCTAGTTCTGCTTTTTTATCAATCTGATTTTGGCAAACTAAGCAAACAGCGATACAGTTTGCTTCACTTGTTTTATCCTGAGGAGGAACTTCGTATACTTTAACTAACTGATTTGACCCGCAGAGCTCACATTTCTGCTCACTTCTTTTGAGTATAATTTCTTCAAATTTCATTTTTCTAATTGAGGGGGAAAGGTAAATAAAGAATTCGTTAAAATAAAAATGAGTGGATTACGTTAACTTTAGTAGGCAATTTTTATTAATATATATTTTTAGATATGGTTCTGTTTATCAGCTTAAAATGCACAGACTTATTTGGTAGTGCTTTCTACTTACTTAACATTATTCAAGAATTCATGAGTAAGATGATAAATGTAAATACTTTATCATTTGCCATTAAAGTCTTGATAGTTATGATCATTTTATTGATTATAGCTATTTATGCTTTCCTGAATGATAAAAAGAAAAAGTATTTCAAATTAGTGCTAATCAGAACAAAACTTGAGCCACTTATATCACAATTCATCATTGATGAATCGCCAGCAACTGAAGCACAATTAGAAGAATTAAGCGTAATAATAGATACCAGTTTGGCTAGACAATATATGATTGAAGAACTTATTAGAAGTAAGCAAAATCATACTGGGGAAGTTGCAGAACGAATAGTAACTATATACATTGGTCTTGATTTGAAAAAATATTCTTTACAAAAAATCGATCAAAAAAATAAATGGTATGTCATTGCTAGGGGTTTACAAGAGTTGTACATGATGGAACAGCATGATGCCTATGAGGAAATCAATAATTTTACGAATGCCTCTAATGAATATGTCAGAAATGAAGCACAAATTGGAATGATTCATTTAACTGGATTTAAAGGATTAGATTTTCTTGAAAAAGTTTCTTACCCAATTACAGATTGGCAACAATTGAAATTATTAGAACAATTAAAGCGTTTTCCAAAAAAAGAAGATTTCAGCTTTAATATACCAAAATGGATGAGGTCTGAAAACAATTCTGTAGTAGTATTTGCTTTGAAACTTTGCTATGAGTATCAATTAATACAATTGATAGAGGAGATTACTAATTGTTTGACACATAATTCGGAGAGTGTAAAAACTCAAACATTAGAAACTTTGGTTAGATTGGAAAATGATCAAACATCTAAAATTTTACTTCGTTATTTTGATCAAGCCTCCAGATCAGACCAAATACTGATACTCGATTCATTAAGTGATTTGGCTACTGAAGAGGATGCCCATAAATTGATTAAAATATTGGATCATGAAGATAATTTAATCAAATTAAAAGCCGCTATCGCTTTAAATAAATGTTCAAGTTCAGGAATGCAGATTGTGACCGAAAAAAGTCAATCAAACCCTGAGCCGTATCAACGCATTGTAAACCATATTCTTTCTACAACATGATCTGGAATATATTCTTCAACATCATTTACTATACACTTACTTACGGAATATTTCTGTACAGTTTGTTATTGGCAATTTCTTTTATTTTTCTTGGGCTATTCTCAATAGGGGAAACAAAAGATTATTTGCACAAAAATCAATTTACAGATTATAGGTTATTGGCTAGTTCTGAACATGTGCCTTCAGTTAGTATCCTTGCTCCGGCATATAACGAAGGAAAAACAATAGTTGAGAATGTAAAATCTTTGTTAGCTATTTTTTATACTAACCTGGAAATTATAGTGATCAATGATGGCAGTAAAGACGATAGTCTAAATAAACTCATTAAAGAATATGATCTTGTATTAGCAGACATATTTGTGGATTCTATTATTCCTACTAAAGAAATAAAAGGAATTTATAAAAGCCGAAAAAAGATATATAAAAAGCTTATAGTCATTGATAAGGAAAATGGTGGCAAGGCAGATGCGTTAAATGCTGGGATTAATATTTCGTCAAAAAAATATTTTATCTGTATTGACGTAGACTCTATTCTGGAACAAGATGCCCTTCTTAAGATGGTAAAACCTTTTATGGAGCAAACCAATAAACGTGTAATTGCCACTGGTGGAGTAATTCGAGTTGCCAATTCTTGTGATGTGGAACAAGGAAAGATTTTGAAAGTTCATCTTGCAAAAGAGTACCTACCAAGAATGCAGATTTTGGAATATATACGTGCATTTATATTGGGCAGAATGGCCTGGAGTAGATTAAATGGTTTATTAATAATTTCTGGTGCATTTGGTGCATTTGACAAGGAAATAGCTATAGCAGTTGGTGGATATAATACGAATACCGTTGGAGAAGACATGGAATTAGTAGTACATATGCGCAGGTATATGGAAGAACAAAAATTAGATTACATCATAAGATATATTCCAGATCCATTATGTTGGACAGAAGTTCCTAATAATTATGCCATCCTTGAACGTCAACGTAACCGATGGTTTAGAGGCACTTTCCAAACGCTTAAAATACATAGAGTCATGTTCTTTAATCCTAAATATCGAATTTTAGGATTAGTAAGTTATCCCTACTGGTTTATTTTCGAACTCTGTGCTCCTATTATTGAATTTTTTGGATTTTTCGCATTTATTTGTTTTGCTGTTACTGGCTATATCGATTGGAGTTTCTTTTTTGTGTTTTTCTTTTTCATTATTTGTTTTGCATACCTCTATTCTCTTTTTGCCATTTTAATGGAAGTTTATTCCTTCAATCAATATAAAAGACGAGTTGATATTTTTCGTTTATTATTAACTGCTCTAAGTGAACCATTTTATTTCCATCCTTTCATCGTATGGAGTGGAATTAGGGGCCTATTAAAATTAATTATAAAAGAAAATAACTGGGGTGAAATGACTCGGCAAGGATTTAGTAAGGGTTCGAAAAAAACTAAGCCATCTGTTAAATTGGCACTTGCTAAAATATCTACCAATCAGCCATTGAGAGTACCTGTTAAAAAAAGAGAAATAGACAAATCGGAATGGTTCTTTGCCGCTAAAGTTTTGCCTGTTATAAATAAACTATTTTCTTTTATTTCAGAAATACTTATTTCCTATTTGCCTCTTGCATTAGTTTTTGGAATACTGATATTAATAGCTCGTTCCTTTGAATTTGTTGCTGATTATTTTAAACATGGTGCAATTGCATCATTTCCTTCCGTTTTATTAATTGCAATTTCTAAGGACTTCCTTTATTGGATAACAGCCCTCGTATTTTTATTTCCAATATATTTTATAGTTAATTTGATTCACAAAAAAACAGCACAAATATTATTTATTATCCTATCGATTTCATTATTGTTATTGCAGGTTTCTCTATCACAGTACTTCCTTACTACACTTGTTCCTTTAGGCTCTGATTTATGGGGTTATAGTTTAGCTGATATCAAACAAACCGTTGGTGCTGCGGGAGGAATTCCAATACTTTTGATTTTAACTATTCTTTTTTTAATATTAATTGCAATTGGTTTATTTGTTCGACTTCCCAAAAAAATGCATTTAAATGAGATAACTATTTTTGTTTTTATTTTTATTTTAGGAGCCGTATTTATTACTCCTACTGCAAAATCCATTTCTAAATGGATGCCTGGTCAGGAATATGCAAATAATCTTTCACTCAATAAATCATTTTATTTTCTAAACGCTAGCATTGATCATTTTTTACCTTCCACTAATGAAACAGATATTTATGCAGATAACTATTTGGGAGGATTTAAAAAGGCTGACTTAGCTGAACAAAAAATAGAAGATTTTTCCTACGTAGATGAGAAGAATTATCCATTCTTACACGCAATAGATAGTACAAAAGATGTTTTATCCCCATTTTTTAATAAAACTAACAAAGCACCAAATATTGTAATCATTCTAGTAGAAGGTTTAGGCAGGGCATTTACAAATAGTGGCGCTTACCTTGGCAACTTTACACCAAATGTAGATTCACTTTCTTTAAAAAGTTTATACTGGGAGAATTTCCTAAGTGAAGGAGGAAGAACATTTGCCGCACTACCCTCTATCCTTTCTTCTATGACATTTGCAAAAAATGGTTTTAATGAGTTAGGGGAGAACATGCCCAAACATTTTTCTTTAATAAACTTGTTACAAAAAAATGGTTACCACACTTCATTTTATTATGGAGGTGATTCTCATTTCGATAACATGAATATTTTTCTAAATAAAAATGGCATCAATGCTATTAATGATGGTTCTAGCTTCCCTGCGGGTGTTATAAAAATGCCCGAATCATCAAGTGGTTTTAGTTGGGGATTTGGCGATAAGCAATTATTTGATCATTATTTAAATACAAATAATGATTCTACTAAACCTAGCATGAGTCTTATTCTTACTGTATCAACTCATAGTCCTTTTAAAATTAATGATCAAGATAAGTATCTCAAAAGATTTGAAGAAAGGATGAATGAACTTCATTTCAATGATGCTTTAAAGAATGAATATCGGAACTACAGTTATCAATATGCTAGTATTCTGTATACTGATGAAAAAATTGGAGAATTCATTAGATCATATCAGAAAAGGCCTGATTTTAAAAATACTGTTTTCCTGATTACTGGAGACCATCGAATGCCTGAGATTCCAATGAGTACTAAAATTGACAGATACCATGTTCCATTATTGATATACTCACCTCTTTTAAAACGTACAGCTAAGTTTTCGTCTATATCAACACATTTTGATATTACACCAAGTTTATTGGCCTGGTTGAAACATAGCTATCATATGCAGGTTCCCAATATGGCTAGCTGGATGGGAAGCGGATTAGATACAAGCAGGAGTTTCAGAAATACACATGCCTACCCACTGATGCAAACCAAAACTGAAATTATTGATTACATACAGGGTGATTGGCTCATTAATTCAAACATACTCTATCATATTGGCAATAAAATGGAGCTGACTCAAGAAGATAACCCAACAAAGGCAAATGAACTACGAGCTAACTTTGATCTTTACAAATCGAAAAACAATATGTTTATCAATAACTTAAAGATACTTCCAGATAGCTTATTGATGCGCTACTTACCTAAATGACCTTGATTGATTTCTGTATGATAGTCATTTAATATTGTTGTAAGCAGAGGTTGATAAACCTCCCAGAAAGTAGCCTTACGATCCATTGGGTCGCGCCTGTTGTACATGAACTTTCTTAAATAAGGAATAAATTTAAGATACGCAGTATTCAATTGAATAGGGTTATCAGAAAAATCAGCTGAGAAATAAAAGAATTTATAATCCTGGTTTTTGTGTAAAGAAATTGCTGGGAAGCTGGTTGGAATACCATTCTTCGCTAACAATTGAGTTCCCTGATTATTAGTATTAATCACAAAGTTGGAAATTGTGTGATTGACATCATTATTAGATTCAATAATATCAAACCAAAAAGTATAATAAAAACTTTGTGGAAGGTGGTATTTTTTTTGTCCCTCTTCGTTTGTTTGGATCTCTGGAAATTCTTCTACTAAATCATGGTCTTTTTCTAATATAACAATGCGATCATCAGAATGTACAAATACTATCCCACCTTTTGTAAATGGCCACTTCCCTTGGTTCTGGGATTTATAATTCCTAACTACCCATTTTGGTATTTCTTTATTTATGGTTGTATCAAAGGAATCAAAATATCTACCAATCCAACCTGTCCAACCAATTCCAAATAATTCCTGAAATTTCGAACTTACTAATTTTGAAGTAGGAGAGCCTAAACAATTGAATTCACTTATAATAAGCTTATGCTTATTTTTCATCATTCCAAGGAAATCAATATCCTGTTCAGACATCCCGCCATAAATAATTCCAGAACGTTCTTTTTCATCTCCCTTCTCATACCATTCGTTTCTATAAATCCCGTAGGTATCAGTAAAATAAGCAAGATCTGCATCATCACTTAATTTATCTAATTGGGAATTTGAAAACCTTTCTAATCCTTTTACCTCAAAACTCTTATTAGCCTCAGGGAAAAAACCAAAATAATCCTGAGAATGATTATATAGATCTCTTTGAGTCTTACTATACTTTTCTTGTAACAGAACCCAATTTAGTGAAACGTGCTCCTGACCTGCGGTAGTTAAAACAGTCTTATCAACAACAGCTACTATCATCTTATTTTTAGGGAAAAAGACCCAAATAAAAAAAAGCCACACGGGCATTAAAAATAAAAATAGCAGGATAGTACCAAGAATATTTATGTTTTTATGATAAGTATCTGTAGCAGGCATGTATAAATTATTTGATGAGAAATTGAATCGAAAATTAACTAGCTCTATTCAATAAGCGTTTAACCCTGATTACAAGTTCATTCAGACTGAATGGCTTAGTGATATAATCATCGGCACCTAAATCAAAGGCATTTAATATCACTTCTTCTTGTTCCATGGCAGATAAAATTATAATTGGAGTCTTCCATTTTAATTGCTGACGAACCATACTAATGACTTCTAACCCTGAAGCATAGGGCATCATTACATCTGTAATAATCATATCAGGACGTAGCCGTATAATTTCTTTCATTGTTTCTCTACCATCAGGTGTAGTAAAAACCTCATACCCTTCTTTAATAAGTTTTAATTCAATCGTTTTCAACAACATTACATTATCTTCTGCAATAAGTATTTTCATAGCCTTATTCTATATTTAAGTTTGAAAATCTTTAAACCCATCTTTAATTTGTTTTATTTGAAATAAAAGCTGAGCGTCTAATAATTGCAATTTCTCTTTTAGCAAGTCAAATAACTCTTGCAATTTATCAAAGTTCAATTCTTTAGCAGCTACTTCTACTTCAATTAATAAAGATACTAATAATTCTGCTTTTAGCATTCCCAATGAACTTTTCAGTTTATGGGCCTTTTCTATGATGCCGGGAATGTCTCTTTCGAACATTAATTTTTCAAAATCAAGCAGGTATTTTGGGGACTCATCTAAATAAAATTCTAATACTTTTATAGTACTGTTCTTGCTTCCCATCTCATCTAATAGCACAGTATCGAATAAAATCTCTTCACTTATATTGCTCATTTGTAGAAATTAGAAGTTACCCTTCAAGATACTTATTTCTGCTTATATAATTTAAGGAAGCTGATTCGCAAGGAGTTGCTTATACCATTTACCGGAGTTTTTTATAATTCTTTTCTGGGTGGCGAAATCAACATGTATTAGTCCAAACCTTGGATGAAAACCCTCTGCCCATTCAAAATTGTCCATTAAAGTCCATACAAAATAGCCCTTTACATTTACCCCTTCTTTTTGTGCTTGTAATACTTGTGCAATATGATCCTGAAGGTATTGAAGCCGTTCCATGTCATTAACTTCATTATCAACTACTTGATCGGTAAAAGCCGCGCCATTTTCAGTTACTAATATCTCTTTAATTGAAGAATAGGTATTTAATCTTTTTAATGCCTTATATATACTTGGAGGGTAAACTTCCCAATTCATTAGTGTATGCTTAACCTTTCGCTTATTTGCCTTTACAATTTTTGCCTGAATAAATGGCATCAAAGGAGCATAACAAACTTTCTCTCTGGTATAATTTTGAAGACCAATGAAGTCCATCTCAAAGGATAGTTTTTGCTCATCACCCTCAAGCATAAAACGTTCAATTTTTTGTAGGATCTTTAAATCTTTGGTAGGGTAACCCATTCCTAATAAAGGTTCCAGAAAAAGTCTGTTAAGAAGAGCATCTACTTTTACTGCAGCCTTCCTATCCTTTTCATGATTTTCTCTGAGTGGATCAATATCTGAATATGAAAAAGTGGTGCCTATCTTACAATCTGAATGAAAAGATCGTAAGATCCTACCTCCTTCAGCCTGACACATTGCAGCATGATGTGCAGCTGCAAGAAAACTACTTAACCCAACTTTTCCAGGCGCATGTACACCCAGAAAATAGCCAGCCCCGGTAAATACCATCGGTTCATTTAAAACCATCCAATGCTTTACCCTATCTCCAAAATACTTGATACAACAATGCACATATTCACTAAACCAATTAATCACTTCTCTATTCGCCCAGCCACCTTTTTTTTGCAACGCTTCAGGCAAATCCCAATGGTAAAGCGTTATCCAAGGCTCAATACCTAACTCTAAACATAAGTCGATTACTTTATTATAAAAATCAATCCCTTTAAAGTTAATGTCACCAGTACCATTTGGAAGAATTCGGCTCCAAGAAATGGAAAAACGATAGTTGGGGATGTTTAATTCATTAATAAGAGCAATATCAGAAGAATATTGCTCATAAAAATCACAGGCTGTATTGCCATTATGCCCGTTTGTGATTTTCCTTTTTCTCTGAGAAAAATTATCCCAAATCGATGGGCCCTTTCCATCTTTATCATGAGCACCTTCAATTTGATATGCTGCCGTAGAGACCCCCCATTTAAAATCAGTACCAAAATCTTCTTTAGAAAAATGCATATTTTAATCAGCAAGTTGTGTGAGAATTTTGCCAAATGTTTTGGCTTTCAATTTTTTTATAGTTGGAATACCATCACCCAATTGAACATGCTTATTTGAAGTTTCAGTGCCATGCACTTTAATGATATTAGTGATTATTTTTAGGGTATTATCGGGATAGTTAACTGTAATTTCCTGACTATTCTTAAGCCAATCTTGTATAGTGGGTATATTTTTTTTCTTTAAACTTTTAATAACTGGTACTCCCATTTTTTTTAAGGCGGCAGCATTACATTGTTGCTCATACTGACCCTTCATGGGTATCACCAACAACTTCTTTTTTAAAAAAAGCGCCTCAGCAGGCGTTTCAAAACCTGCTCCAGAAAGGATCCCGGTACAATTTATAAAACTATCTATGAATGCTTCATTATTGATAGGTTTAATAAGTATGTTTTTAATCCGATAAGTTTTTTTACTATGTTTACTAAATACCTCCCATTCGATTTGGTTACACACACTCAAAGTTTTGATGATTTTTTCATCGCTATAGGCAGGAAGGTAAACAGTATAATGCGGTTGAATTTGTGGCTTTGCATCACGAATTTGTTGCCGAATAACTGGAGTATAAATTTGCTCGTCGTACTGCTCAAAATGAAAACCATAAGATGCAGTAACAGGTGCATAGTTCCGTAAAACTGCGCTTCCCACTAAATCAGACTTTTTTGGTTTCGGGGATTTTTGATTAATCACCGCTGATTGATGACTCAAGCCAATACAGGGTTTATGTTTTTTCTTACAAGCCCAGGAACTTACTGGTTCGAAATCACTGATCACCAAATCATATTCTTCAACTGGCAAACTATTAATCTCTTTAAACAGTTGTTTTAAATTAGCTTTCTGATAAGTAGCTAACAAATCAATCCCACCCTTTTTACCGAAAATAAAACTCAATCCCTTGAATCGATATTTGATTGGATAAGGAAGATCAACATCAGCCTGAATGCCGCTAATTAAAATATCGACTTCCCCTTTTTTTTGTAGGATAGGAATAATATCTCTGGCTCTACTCAGGTGACCATTTCCAGTTCCCTGAATGGCGTATAAGATTTTCATGGCTGTTTCATTAAATTGAATTCTTCCAAAAGGTTATCGAAGATCTCATGATCATTTAAATCATCTTCCTCTTTAACATTCGATTCTACCATTTCAGAGGGATCAAATCGATAAATCTTCCATTCGCCATTATTATATTCTAGAGAAGTTAGATTTTCAATCCAATCACCACTATTAAGGTACATAATCTTACCATCTTCATTAGCTATTTCGCGCATTTCAGGGTGATGGATATGCCCACAAACTACATAATGATAATGATTGCTTATTCCAATATCGGCAGCAGTATTTTCAAAACTATTGATAAACTTAACAGCTGACTTAACACTGTTTTTAATTTTTTTCGACAAGGATATTTTACCCTTATTGAATATTTTTTCAGAAATAAAATTCACAACACGATTGATTAGAATTAGCGTGTCATATCCAACAGCGCCTAATTTTGCCAGCCATTTACTATGCTGCATCGTAACATCAAATACATCGCCATGAAAAAACCAGGCCTTTTCATCATTATCTAATTCCACCACCACTTTATTTACAATTCGGAGACTTCCCAATTTCCAGCCTGCAAATTTTCGCAGCATTTCATCATGATTGCCAGGGATATAATAAATCTTTATACCCTTACTCATCCAACCCATTAAATGTTTCACCACTTTCATATGACTCTTTGGCCAGTACCTTTTACTGAACTGCCAGATATCAATGATATCACCATTTAAAATAACGGTCTTGGGTTTTACTGATTTTAAATAGTGCAAAAGTTCTTTGGCGTGACAGCCATAAGTTCCTAAATGAATGTCAGAAATTACAAGAATATCTAATTTACGTTTTGGCGCCTTATCCATTAATGGATTTTATGAAATTTAAGAGCTGGATAGAGAGTGCTCAGGAATGGTAATAAGATCCTTACAGAAATTTCAAGAAAAAAGTATTTTACGTCTTTCATGTTGCAGAAATTTAATTAAATACAAAATAAATGAAAGAGTGTAACCAAATCATTAAGTAATTATTACCAGAATGTTACCGATTCTTGTTTTGTAATAATTATTTTACCATACATTTCATATTTTTAAGCATGAAAAACAAATTACTTCAATGCCTGTTAGCATTATTAATATGCCTGCCAATATTTTCTCAAAAATTTGTTTCTGTAAAAGGCAAAGAAATCATTGGCCTTGATGGAAAACCTTTATTAATAAAGGGGACAAACCTTGGAAATTGGTTAGTACCGGAAGGCTACATGTTTAAATTCCAGATGGCTTCTTCCCCTAGATTAATCAATGAATTGTTTTCTGAATTATTCGGCCCTTCAGAAACTAAACAATTTTGGAAACAATACTTAGCGAGTTATATCACCAAAGGGGATATTCATTATTTACATTCCCTTGGCATGAACTCGATTCGGGTTCCATTTAATTATCGCCTGTTTACAGATGAATATTATCTAGGTGGCTATGGCATTAAAAGAGGTTTTGCGCTAATGGATTCAGTAGTTAATTGGTGCGCCGCCGAAAATATGACTGTAATTCTTGATATGCATGCCGCACCGGGTGGACAAACAGGAGATAATATTGATGATAGTTATGCTTATCCTTTCTTATATGAAAACATAGAAGATCAGGAATTATTATGTAGTATCTGGACAATAATTGCTGATCATTATAAAACCAATCCTACCATCATGGGCTATGATTTGTTCAATGAACCTATTGCTCACTTCCTGGATACCACTCATTTAAATCCTTTATTAGAACCATTATTCAAAAAAGTAACCGCAGCAGTAAGAAAGGTAGATAAAAATCATCTGATCTTTTTGGAAGGTGCTCAATGGGCATCTAATTTTTCTGCATTGGGAAAACCATTTGATAGCAAACTGGTTTATCAATTTCATAAATATTGGACACCTACAACTATTGAGGTAATTCAATCCTATATAGATTTTAGAAACAAATATAATGTGCCCATTTATTGCGGTGAGACTGGTGAAAACGATGATGAATGGGTTGCTAATTTTAGAAAACTATTAGAACAGAATAATATTGGCTGGCATTTCTGGCCTTATAAGAAAATGAATAATACAAGGGGTATTGTTAGCTTTTCTCAACCAGCAAATTATGAACTGATCAGTAAATATTCTGATACTGCCAGAAGCAATTTTGATGAAGTAAGAAAAAATAAACCAGCACAATTAGACGCCGCCAAAAAAGCATGGTATCAATTTCTTGAAAATTGCAAATACGAAAACATTATTCCAAACAAGGGCTATATTAAAGCATTGGGATTAAGAGCTGATTAATTATTTCATGCTAATCCGAAGAACATTTAGTGAATAAGGAGAAAGATCCAACAGGATCTTTCTCCCTTTTATATCTATCTCAGATTCTTTAGGTGCAATATTTTCAGGATGCTCAAATGAGTTAACACTATATAAATTATCGCTTTTTAAAACGATTAATTTTCCTTTTGTAGTTAAAGACTTAACACCATCTAATAAAATAGCCTGGTTCTGATGTTTTACAGAGGCATTTACTATTTTAATTATTAGTTCTTTTTCAACTTCATCAATTGCTGAAGTTGCATATAAACTATCCTGACCAGTAACTGCTTCATTGTTTAATGTGATCGGTACAACTTTAGTTCCTTTATTAGTTGAAAAAAGCTTTTGTACATAATAATCGGGAGTACCATATGACTGAAGATTATTTACCCAAATCAAATCAGGAGTCCATTGCCAACCATCTATATGTGCAAAAAGGGGGGCATAAGAAGCCATGGAAACAACATCAGCATTACGTTCTAGTCCTGTCATAAATGCAGCCTCAGATAAAGCAGTTAACCAAGTATTTTTATTATTGACGCTAACTGTATGATCACTCTGCGCTGCATATTCTCCTCCAAAAACCTTTGAGCCATCCTTTGGATAGTTATCATATCTTTTCGCATTTGCTAAAAACCATTCAGGTCTTCTGTAATAATGTTCATCAATGATATCTGCATTCATTTTCCTCAAAACAGAATTTAAATAATTAAATCTTTCCCCTTCTGGATCTGTTCCAGAGCTATATACTAGTTTTATATCTGGATATTTTTCCTTGATGGCTTTAGTGAATATTTTTAATCTTTCTACATATTGTGGACCCCAGTTTTCATTTCCTATTCCAATCATTTTTAAATGAAAGGATGCAGCATGTCCTAAGGATGCACGAATTTTACCCCAATAAGTCGTACTATCTGCATTCGCAAACTCAATAAGATCAATGGCGTCTTTTACAAAGGGATCTAACCCTTCAATAGGTACTAATTCTGAGGAATTAAATTGACAAGCCATGCCACAATTCAATATTGGCAAAGGCTCTGCACCGATGTCTTCAGCGAGTTGAAAATACTCGAAAAAACCTAAGCCAAATGTTTGAAAATAATCCAGCGTTGGACGGTTAACAATCTCAGTATTCCAGCGGTTAATTATTAATTGGCGTTCTTCGATAGGACCAATCGTTTTTTTCCATTGATAACGTTGTGATAGGTCATATCCCTCAACAATACATCCGCCTGGGAACCGAATAAACCCTGGCTTCATATCAGCTAATAACTGAATCATATCAGCACGCATGCCTCCTGGTCTGTTTTTCCAGGTATCTTTTGGAAATAAAGAAATCATATCCAGATCGATAACACCATCGCCTTCAAACCAAATATTCAAATGCGACTTCATATCTGTTTCCTTAGCAATAAAACTGGCTGATATTTTTTTCCAAACATCCCCAGTATTGTTTGGTTGAATAATTGTTTTCCCAATGATCTCCCCTTTACTGCTAACTAATTCAATATGCACTTTTATGTCAGAAGACTTTTGACTATACATGAATGAGAAATCATATCCTAAATCTTTTTTGATTCCCATTCCTCTAAACCCTTCATTAGATAATCCAAGATCATGCTTTGCATGGTTTAAAACAATGTGCATATATCTTGGGTTCGCTGTATTTGCATCCTGCCTATTCAAAACTTGAAAATCGCCTTCTGTTTTCGTTAAACCTAAAACCCTCCACCCCATCATAGGTTTTTTAAATTCAAATGACCGGTTCTTAATCAATTCAGCATAAATTCCTCCATCAGCACCAAGATTAATGTCTTCAAAAAAAACACCCCACATTGTTGGTTGAATGCTTGCCTTTATTTCATTTGCCTTTACAACAAAAGTTTTTTGTGCGAAAACGGTAGAACTATTTAAAATTAAAAAGAGACAGCAAACAATTAGTTTAATAAAATTCATGGCAACAATATGACGTTAGAAATTCACTCAATTTAAATAAATTGTCGCAGCCAGTCATATTTTTTATCAAACAGGATGGGGCATGACAGACAGGTCCATTTTATTTACGATTTTGGTTCACTTCATATCAACTAATTTTAGACTTATAAAAGTATAAAGTGAAAAAAACTGCTTTGTTTGCCACAGTGTTACTATTTTATGCCACAAATTTATTGGCTAATTTCTCGCTTCAGAAACTCCAGGTAAATTACCAGACTACGCCATTAGGTACCGATATAAAAACGCCACAATTTTCCTGGCAGATGAAGGCATTTGATAATCTTAGAGGATATCAACAAAAAGCCTATCAGATAATTGTAACCGATGATGCTTTTAATATCATTTGGAATAGTGGCAAAGTGGACTCTGATATTTCAGTAGGAATCGAATATCAGGGTGAAGTATTGAAACCAAACTCGCGCTATCATTGGAATTTAAGTGTGTGGGATAAAAAAGGTGAGCTAGCAGCAACTAGTTCCTGGTTTGAAACTGGAATGTTATCTGGGAATCTTGAAGGGTGGTCAGGAGCTAAATGGATTGGCGGAGCTACAGAAGATATGGTACTATATTCTCACTATTTATCAGTTTTTAAAATTCAATATCAAATTCAACTGGATAAAGTATCGAATAGTTCCAAAGCATCTTTTGTTTTTGGTGCAAATGATCCACGTTTATTTAATAAGAATTTAAATTTAATGGGTGTTGAAAATAAAATCAACCAAAGTTATATTGCAGTTGAATTAGACATATCTACTTTATCCCAGGAATTGACAAGTACTGCCAAATTGAATATTTATAGAGTTGGCTATTCACAAAAAGATAAAAAAGATTTTCCTATAAAATCTTTTTCTATTCCTCAAAGCATCATTAACAATAACAATAAATTCAACTATCATCAAATTTCGATGGATTGCAATTTTGGTGTCTTCGATTTTTATATTGATGGTGATGATGCTACACACAAAATGGGAGATTCAAATTCAAATACTCAAAGCTTTTCACCAACTGGATTAAATCTTAACCCTGTTGGAAGTGGAAATAATTTTATTAGTTTCCCAATGGTAAATGATATTGGATTCAAAACTGATGCTAATCAGATTGCCAATTTTTCATCCATTGAAATTAAAAATCTTAGAAAGCCTTCCAATATATTATTCGCCGAAACTATTGATGAATCTAATTATAAAGGGATTTTCAAATCATCCTCCATTCAAATTCAAGGTAATTCCTATCATGTTTTAAGCAATATCATTTTTACAGCAAACCCAAGTAAAAATGCAAGTCCAATGTTAAGAACTGAGTTTAAAACTGCTGCGAAAAAGATCAAAAAAGCAAGATTGTATGTTACTGCCCGTGGTATTTATGAAATATATATGAATGGGAAAAGAATTGGAAAGGATTGTTTCAATCCCGGTCTAACACAATACAATAAGCACCATATGTATCAGACCTATGATGTTACTGCAGCTATCAACCCAAAGTCACCAAATGTTTTAGGGGCATGCATGAGCGAAGGTTGGTGGAGTGGTAATATCACTTTTAGTGGTGATAGTTGGAACTTTTTTGGCGATCGTCAATCATTGCTTGCAAAATTAGTGGTTACTTATTCTGATGGTAAAGAACAAATCATCACAACAAACAACAAAGAGTGGAAATATTTTAATGATGGACCTATCCGTTATAGTTCATTCTTTCAAGGAGAAGTATATGATGCCAGAAAAGAGGATGGAATTAAAAATTGGTCAACAAGTTATTACAATGATAAATTTTGGAAAAAAGCTGTTGAAATTCCATTGGAAGGAAATGCTTATATGGGTGTCAGTACAGATTTCTTGGGAAAGAAATCGAGTGTTGACTACAATGATTTTCAACTCATCGGTCAAATAGGAGAAAATGCAAGTATCGTTAAAAATTTAATAGCTAAGTCTGTAAATGAAGTAAAGCCTGGCGTTTTTGTATACGATATGGGACAAAATATGGTTGGTATTCCAAAGATATTTATCAAAAACGGCTTAAGGGGTCATATCATTAATATGCGTTTTGCAGAAGTTAAATATCCTAATCTTAAAGAATACAAGGGTAATGAAGGAATGATCATGATGGAAAATATCAGAGCAGCATTAGCAACAGATCGATATATTCTAAAAGGGGGCGATGAAATAATTAATCCACATTTTACATTTCATGGATATCGTTTTATAGAAATCACCGGAATTGATAAAAAAATAGATCTTGCTGACGTTAAAGGGCAAGTAATAAGTTCGGTAAAGGAACTTGCTTCAAAATATGAATGTTCTGATACTTTAGTCAACAAATTATGGCAAAATATTACATGGTCTTTAAGAGGAAATTTTTTGTCGATCCCTACAGATTGCCCGAACAGAAATGAAAGAATGGGATGGAGTGGAGATATTTCAGTTTTCTCAAAATCTGCTACTTATTTAATGGATGCAAATCTTTTTTTAAGAAGACATCTTTTAGCAATGAGAGATGTACAATCTAGCGATGGAAGATTTACTGATGTTGCTCCACTAGGGGGTGGATTTGGTGGAACACTTTGGGGGAGTGCTGGAATTGTAGTTGCCTGGGAAACATATAGACAATACGGCGACAAACAATTATTGAATGAGCATTACAATTCAATGAAGAAATATCTTCAGTTTCTCGAGTCTAAAGTAAATAAGAATACTGGCATATTAAATGAAGGCCCATTAGGAGATTGGTTAAGTCCAGAAGGAAATAAAAACGATAATACCCTATTTTGGATGGCCTATTATGCATACGATCTTGAAATTCTAAGCAAAGCAGCTGATATACTTGGCAAAACTGAAGAAGCAAAAGTTTATCAGGACCGGATGGAAGAAGTTAAAAAAGCATGGAACGATATTTATGTAGATAAGAACAGTCACCGCACAATTAAATCTGGAACAAAGACTGGATTTTTTGGTCCACCAAATGAAAAAGAAGTATCTGGAAAAACAGATAAAGGACAGTTGATTAATACACAAGCTTCCTATGCAATTCCTTTGGCTTTGAATATTGTGGATGATACCAATAAGCCTTATATAATAAAGTATTTAAAAGAGACCATACAAAACAAAAGTATGGACGATAATGCTGTTGTACTTCCTCAATATTCCTTAATGACTGGATTCATTGGAACTGCATCAATTAGTCAGGCGCTATCCGAAAATGGCAGTAATGATATTGCTTATCAATTATTGGAGCAAAAACATTACCCCTCTTGGTTATATTCAGTAGTAAATGGAGCAACTACAATTTGGGAAAGATTAAATTCATATACCACTGAAAATGGATTTGGAGGAAACAATAGTATGAATTCATTTAACCATTATTCTTTTGGTGCAGTAGCTTCATGGATGTACAATTATTCATTAGGGATTCAAAGAGATCCTGAAGTTGCTGCATTTAAAAAGTTTATACTTAAACCAACACCCGACCCAAATCATATCATCAAATATGCAAAAGGTTATTACGACTGTATGTATGGAAGAATAAAAAGCGAATGGAGAATAGATGGAGGCAAAATAATTTACAAAACCACTGTTCCACCAAATACGAGTGCCAAAATTTACATACCCGCTAAGAGTATCGACCAAATATGTGAGTCTGGAAAATCTATCAATAATTGGAAAGGAATTCAAATTGATAAAAATCAAATAATAATTGAGTTGTTTTCTGGTAGTTATTCATTTGAAGTAAAGGAATAATTTAATTACACAAAAAACTACATAATAACTAATTATTGATTAGCTAAATAACCACCATCAACAATTATTGTTTCTCCAGTGATATAGGAAGATTTATTCATAGCTAAAAAAGCTACCGCATTTGCTATTTCTTCAGGTTGAGCAATTTTTTTCAAAGGGGTATTCTTAATTACAAAGTTTTCAAGTTCTTCGTTCTTCAAAAGTTGATTGATACGATCTGTTCCAGTAAACCAGGGTGCTACTCCATTTACTCTGATGCCATATTCAGCCCATTCTACAGCCAAACTTTTAGTAAATTGAATCAGTGCAGATTTACTTATTGCATACATACTTCCGGTTCCCACATCTTCAAATCCTGCCACTGAACTAATATTTACTACGCAAGCATTTTCGGATGCCTTTAATTTATTGAATAGCATTTGAGTGAAACGAATATTAGAAATGATGTTTAGATTAAAAACCTGATTGATTTCCTCTCCAGTAAAATCATTGAATTTTTTTGGCAAATTGCCACCTACATTATTAATAAGAATGTCGATCTTTTCTTCTTCGATTTTTTTTAATAATATCGGGTAATTATCAAAATCGGTTAAGTCTCCAATAATACCTTTTACCTGATATCCATTTTCATTCCAGGCTACTAAACAATCAATCAATTGATCTCCATTTCTTGCAATAACAATAAGAGTAGCTCCAAGAGAAAGAAATTCATTTGCAATTGCAAGACCAATCCCCTTAGTCCCACCAGTTATAATAGCTACTTTATTTTTTAAATCCCAACTCACTATTTCCAATTTGAAATGATATAATCAGCAATCTTTAAAGCAACGTCTTTTTTCGAAGCTGTATTAAAATGAATAATATTTTCATTTGATTCTATAAAACTCACC
>Ga0208106_1000023_pt1 | contig 70481 bp, 62 predicted proteins | sample CryBogCBE25Jul08_FD_184577 | JGI IMG/M metagenome (GOLD analysis project Ga0208106, IMG submission 184577) | Freshwater microbial communities from Crystal Bog, Wisconsin, USA - CBE25Jul08 (SPAdes) | ecosystem: Environmental > Aquatic > Freshwater > Lake | place: Crystal Bog, Wisconsin, USA...
CCCCTTTACCAAAGGAAAAATATCTAGAAAAGCAAAGAATTTTTCATTTTCTGCAATTTTATAACATGGAATCTCGCCGGCAATAATTTTGGAGAAGATGGTCATATAGAAGTTTTATTAAATCAAATATCCTAAAAAAAATGCCCCATCAGTTAAATTCTGATAGGGCATTTGTAAAAGATCGATACTTTAAATAGTAATGTGCTCAATTTTGAATTTCACGATGCCATTAGGGGCTTGCACTTCCGCTATTTCCCCAACCACTTTTCCCAATAATCCCTTACCAATAGGAGAACTTGCAGAAATCTTTCCCAATTTCAGGTCGGCTTCCTTTTCACCTACAATCTGATAGACAATGGTTTTTTTTGTAGCCAAATTAGTGATGGTTACTTTAGTTAAAATGGTAACCTTACTGGTATCTAAGGTACCCGGGTCAACAATCTTGGCATTACTGATCACACCTTCTAATTGTTTAATCTTAGCTTCAAGCATACCTTGTGCCTCTTTAGCTGCATCATATTCGGCATTTTCTTTCAAATCACCTTTCTCTCTAGCTTCAGCAATTGCTCTTGAAGATGCCGGCCGATCAACTGATTTCAACCTGTGCAGCTCTTCACGCATCTTGTCGAAGGTCTCCTGTGTTACATAATCGCTCATACTCTTTCTGTTTAGAAGCAATAAAAAAAATACAACGCCACATTTGATTGTAGCGTTGTAGGTCTGCAAAAATATAAAATCTTTCTCAAAAACAAAGAAATGTAATTTACTTGCTACTCTTTGCTATTCGAATCCTAGCTTATCGAGAACTATTTTAGCCATTTTATAATAAGATTCCTGACTATAGCCTGCAATATGTGGGGTAATTAGGGTATTGGTTTGTGCCAATAGCCATTTAAGGCTCTCAGATTCAACTTTTGAATAGGTTTCCAGCTTTTCGTTCTCTAACACATCAAGTCCTGCAGCTTTTATTTTACCTGATTTGAGTGCCCTTTTTAAAGCCAGAGTATCTGTTACTTTACCTCTGCAAGTAGAAAGAAAATAGGGATTTCTTTCAAATGAATTGAAGAAGGAATCATTCGCCAAATGCAAAGTTTCTTCAGTTAAAGGAACATGCAAACTAATAACATCAGCTTTTTTATACAACTGTTCCATCTTTGATTCTTGAATATATCCGTTGGAAAAATCCTTTTTATATTTATCATATGCCAAAACAGTTACCTCAAAACCAGATAAGATTTTAGCAAAAGCGGAACCCGTATTTCCATATCCAATAATTCCAACTGTTTTACCCCTTAATTCTTCCCCACGATTTTCTGTTCTTAACCATTTGCCCTCTTTTATTTCAAGATTACTCGAAGAAATTCGATTCATTAAAGAAAGCAGCAATCCTAATTCATGTTCACCAACTGCATTACAATTTCCTTCAGGACTACTTACACATTTAATACCTTTTGATGCAGCATACTCTGTATCAATAAGCTCCATACCGCTACCCAATCTTCCAATCCATTTTAATTTTGAAGCACTTTCTATCATTTCTTTGTTTACAACACGAGTATCAACTATCAATCCCTCCACATCCTCAATAGCATGTAGAAAAGCTTGATCACCGATACCTGGTATAAATACCAATTTAAAACCGTGACTTTGTAATTTATCCTTAAGATACTGATGAACATTGGCTGTTATCAATACAGTTCTTTCCATTCTATTCTTTTTAAATAATTTTATCGCATACGGAAACTAAGAGCTGCAAAATCTTCAATACTCAATTGCTCTGCTCTTTTATTAAATATCTCATCTGCCAAAACCGTTTCATCAAATAGGCCTCGAACTGCATTACGCAACATTTTACGTCTTTGATTAAATGCAGCTTTTACCAAAACAAACAAAGCTTTTTCGCTCTTCATATCTACAACCGTTTCCTTCCTTCTCAAACGAATCACTCCACTCATTACTTTAGGTGGTGGATTAAAACTTTCTGGAGGTACATCAAATAAATATTCTACTTCATAAAAAGCCTGTACTAATACACTCATAATTCCATAAACCTTGGTATGGGGTTTTGAAGCAATTCTTTGTGCTACTTCTTTCTGAAACATACCAATCATGATGGGAACTTGTTGTTTCCATTCTACCACTTTAAAGACAATCTGTGTAGAAATATTATACGGAAAATTACCAATGACCGTAAACTGATTCTCGAAAGGAATAGCAATATGCAAAAAGTCTTGATGTATAATTTTACCTTTTATGGATGGATAGGTTAACTCTAAATAAGTTACTTTTTCATCATCCAATTCCACGGCTTTAAAATCGATGTTTTTAATAGGCAGTAAAAATTTTGTGAGCGCTCCTGCACCTGGGCCCACTTCCAGCAATTGGGTAAAAGGCTCCAAATGAAGTTCATCTACTATCTTTTTACAGATCGATTCATCTTTTAAGAAGTGCTGACCAAGTGATTTCTTTAATCGATATTCCATTGGCACGAAATTAAGTTTTTTTAAGCCAGCCTCACCGAAAGAGCATTGAATATGCTGGAAGCGTTTGGCTTACTAGCTACTTGCGGTGAATAATCCTTATTTTTACATATAATTTTTCTGAATGAGCAATGAACTTCAAAAGCCAATTATAGGATTTACCTGTGGCGATTTAAATGGGATTGGTATTGAATTAATAATAAAAACACTATCCGATCATCGTATACTGGAAATATGTACCCCTATTGTATTTGCAAACAATAAGTGTATTAATTTCTATAGAAAGACCCTGTCTGAACTTAATTTCAGTTATAGCAGTGTTAAAGAACTTCAGCGATTGAATCCAAAACAAGTAAACATATTCAACTGTTGGGAAGAAGATGTTACAATTACGCCTGGTGTCTTGAACGAAATCGGTGGAAAATATGCTTTGGAATCTTTAACTCAGGCCACTCAGGCCTTGAAAGATGGATTAATTCATGGACTTGTTACAGCCCCTATTCACAAAAAGAATATTCAAAGCGAAGCTTTTCAATATACCGGACATACTCCTTATTTCAAAGACTTCTTTGCTGTTAATGATGTAGTGATGTTGATGGTGGCTGAAAATATGCGCATTGGATTGGTTACTGAACACGTGAGTGTTGCTGAAGTTGCCAAACATATTACCAAGGAAAGCATTATTCAAAAATTAAAAATCATGCACACAAGTCTTCAAAAAGATTTTGGTGTTGATAAGCCTAGAATTGCTGTTCTTGGATTAAACCCGCATGCTGGCGATGAAAGTTTAATTGGTGCAGAAGAAGAAACCATCATTAAACCTGCAATTAAGGAAGCCAGAAATTCTATGCTTGTTTTTGGACCATATAGTTCTGATGCATTTTTTGCTCGTGGCCAATACGAAAAATTTGATGCAGTATTAGCTATGTACCACGATCAGGGATTGATTCCTTTTAAATCTTTAGCTATTGGAGAAGGAGTTAATTATACTGCAGGATTACCTGTTATCAGAACTAGTCCCGATCATGGAACAGCATTTGATATAGCAGGAAAAGATAAAGCAGATGTTAATAGCTTTATTGTAGCCACTTTTGTTGCCTGTGATATTTATCGCATGCGCAATGGTTATAAAGAAATGCGGAGTAATCCACTTAGAAAAATGAGTGCTCGAATGCTAGCTAATGCTGTAGATGAGCGCATTGAAGAAAATGAAGGATAAAATCAATTGCATGTTTGAGATCTCAAATAAAATACTTACTGTAAAAATTAGTGCACAAGGAGCCGAATTACAAAGCATTGTAAATAAGGAAAATTCACTTGAATATATGTGGAATGGCGATCCTGCATTTTGGGGGAAAAAGAGCCCCGTACTATTTCCAATTGTAGGGGGATTAAAAGGTGCTACCTATCAACATCAAGGAATTACCTACCAGCTTGGAAGACATGGCTTCGCTCGTGAAAGAGAATTTACAATAAGCAGCCATAGTGAAGATACGATTCGTTTTAGTTTGGTATCTGATGAAACAACAAAGGAAGTGTACCCTTTTGATTTTGTATTTTCTATTGAGTATAGTTTAAAAAATAACCAGCTTACCGTAAAATATCATGTGGAAAATATTGGATTTGAAAATCTTTTATTTTCTGTTGGAGCACATCCTGCATTTAAAGTTCCTTTAGTTGATGGGACCACCTATGAAGATTATCAGCTTATTTTTAGTGAAAAAGAAAATGTAGGAATATATCCTTTATCTCCAGAAGGATTAATAGAAAAAGAAACAATCCCATTTTTGAATAATAGCAATAGTATCCCATTAAATAAAGAACTATTTGCAAAAGATGCACTTGTGTTTAAGCATTTAAAGTCGAATTATATTGGCATTTTAAATAACAAGAATGCTCACGGCTTAAAATTACACTTTACCAATTTTCCTTTCATGGGAATTTGGGCAGCTAAAAATGCCAACTTTGTATGTATCGAACCTTGGTGCGGAATTGCAGACAGTGCAGATGCGTCTGGAGAATTATCCGATAAAGAAGGTATCAACAAACTATCTCCCAATCAAAGTTTCGAAAGGGCTTGGAGCGTGGAAGTTTTCTAATTTTTACTTAACAAAAATAGCATCGGCTATCCCTTTATTAATGATATAGTTAGCATAGGTAATTTCTACTCTTCCTTTTTTATTCTTTAGCTTCTGAGCATCCGATAAAGCCTTCTCATTATCATCAAATTCCAGGGTAATTCCCTTTGGAAGCTTATAGTCTTTAGTATTGAAACTAAAAATTACTTTTTCTGGCAACCCATATTTTGCATATACCCCATAATTCATTTCCATTTCGTAAGTGCCATTTTCTTTTGTAGTTGTAATTGCTTTGCGAACTAATAAATTAGGTTCGTCTATGTACAGAGTAGTAAGTACAATCTCACTTGCTTCATTGATTGGCAAAAGTTTTACGATTTTACATGTCGTTCCATTTACAATTGATTCACCAGCTGCTAATGCCACAAAATCATTTGTAGCTATCACACTACTCATATTTACGGAAACTCCCCCTTTAGGTAAAAGTGAAATGCCACCCTCTTTTTTTAGTCGAAATTTATTTGGTTTCTTAAAATAGATTTTCACTTTACCAACCGGAGCTTTAATAAAACTTACATCAGTCTTCATATTACCATCCGCTTCATAATCGTTTACCTGATCAAGTTTGGCCTTAACCTTCATCACTAAGGCAGTCATGTCTTGAGCTTGAACAAATATTGAAATCTGAAAACCAACTATTAAAAGAAATATTTTATACATGATAATACTTTGAAATTTATTAGCTCAGAACGTCTTTTTTGTTAAAGATAAAAATAGCCCCACCTACGAAACCAACAATATGCAACAATAGGACTAAGGCAGAAGTAATTATTCTTTGAGGATTTTGAATGCTGCCAATTATAGCTTCATTAGCATCATTTACTTTTAAATCAAAGAATTCTTTCCAACTTATTAAATGAGTTGTAAAAAGATAGGGTTTTAATACATTGAAAATAGGAATATTCAGTGTACTCAAAATGGTAAAGAAAACAATGAAACTCATTGTTGCTACTATTGGTCCAATACTATTTTCTGCAAAGATAGATAAGAAGAATCCTAATGCAGCAACTGTTACCATTGCTAACGCCGCAAACACAAAAGCTCCGGCATATCTCCAGAAAACATCGTGCTGATTAATTAAAACCACATAACTACTCTTCATTAAAAACAAATCACCCAGCCCAAAGATCCACATACTAAGAAACAAAGCTAGTATGGCTAACCAGATCAATAGCATTATGGTATAAACTGTAGCTGCTAAGAATTTAGCCAACAATAATTCTGTTCTGCTATATGGTTTTGATAAAAGTAATCGTAATGTTCCCATATTAGCTTCTCCTGAAATCATATCTGCAGCAATTAATGCCACTAATAATGGAACATGAACCAATAATAATTGCAACATAATATAACAGAGGAGGTATCCATTAATAATATTGCCATCAATCACCATCGACCCTCCTATATCTTTCATTAAAAAATCAGAATAACTTTTACCATCAAGTTTCAAACCGAATTGAATGATCAGAATCAAGGCAGCAATCGCACCAAACGCAATATAGGTTCTGGGTCTGCGAAATATTTTATAAAGCTCAATTTGTATAAGTGTCAACATGTTGATTGCCGGATGTTACTTGTAAAAAATAATCTTCCAAAGAATGTCTTGGTTGAAGTGATAATAATTGAATCTGCATATTCACCAGATCTGTATGCAATGCAGGAATTTCTTTGCGATCTAATTTAATAACAATAGTGTTATTGCGCTGACCCTGAATTTTATCAGTCCAGTTGCTCAACTGCAATTGTTGCAATGCAAATGCATTATCCAATGTTTGCAGTTCCACGATGGTTTGAGCAGGGTCTAGTAATTCGGTGGCATTTCCTTCTACTAATTTCTTACCCTTATCGATGATCAAAACTCGGGTAGCGATCTGTTCAATTTCACTTAATAAGTGTGAAGAAACGATGATGGTTTTATTGGATTCACGACTCAAGTGCAAAATAAGGTTTCTGATATCTGCAATGCCTTGTGGATCCAATCCATTGGTAGGCTCATCCAGAATGATGAGTTGTGGATTATGAACAAGTGCGATCCCAATTCCTAAACGCTGCTTCATACCCTGTGAAAAAGTCTTTACTTTATCTTCAGCTCTTTGTGCAAGACCTACCATTTCTAGTTGATCCATCATTTGTTTGCGGGTGGGTTTGATACCGCTTAAGCGAGCAAATAATTGCAGGTTTTCATAAGCTGAAAGGTATTTGTATACATCGGGTTTTTCGATCACAGCACCAATATTGCGCAAAATTTCTCTTCTTTTTTTGGCCAGATCCATCCCAAAGATCTCGATATGCCCGGCAGTAGGCTTGATTAGTGTTAGCATCATGCGAATGGTAGTGCTTTTCCCGGCACCATTCTGCCCGAGAAATCCATATACATCCCCTTCATTCACAGTATAAGACAAATGATCAACTGCTTTGAGATTTTTAAACTGTTTGGTGAGGTCAGTAACCCGAACGATTTGTTGCATCTTAAAATATAAACACAAAAATAGCTAAGAGGTTCTAGTTATAGATAAAAAACTCAGGTTTATACTTTAAGATAGGCCTGCAGGGCATTCACATAACTCTCAAATGCCTCAATGCCTTTAGCAGTAATCTTACAAGTTGTTTGCGGATAGTTCTCCTTGAATTGTTTCGCCACATCAATATAACCTACCTCTTTTAGCTTCTGAACTTGTACACTAAGGTTACCCGCAGTAGAATTTGTTTTTTCTTTTATGAATGTAAACTCCGCCTCCTTAACATTTATAAGTAAACTCATCACAGCCAACCGCAATTGTGAATGCAATATGGGATCAAGCTCCTTAAACATTTGATTTTTTTTGTTGTAGATACATTCTTCTTAAAAGTATACCCGGAATAAACCAACAAGCTAAAGCAGAAATTGCTCCCAACAAAAAGTCGTATTTCGTTTCAGTAAAACAGGATACAATAAATAAACTATATGCTATAATAGCACCAATAATCATTGGTCTATATTTTTTCACTAACCCGGTAATCATTGTTGGAAATGCATATACTAATATGTACAAAGAATAGAAGCTTGGGGTAAATGGAGAAATGATTTCATCGGGCTTGCTATTATCGATTTGATGTTTTACTAATTGCCATCCATAAGTTTTCATAATTTGTTCAGCAGCATTAGGAGCAAATGATTGATAAAAGCTTAAGCCAAAAATTGTTAATGCATAAACCAACCAAACAGCATTTAATGCGGCATCTTCATGTCTTTTAATTTTTTGTGTCTTTTTATCTTGATTGATTAAATAAATCTGTGGAATAATTGCTCCTAGAACAATCAACCAAATATCAAAAGGTAACTTAAAATCATATTCCAATTGTAAATAGCTTACAAAAGATGCAATAGCAACAACAGTTCCCCATAATAATGGACCAACTCCTTTATCATGGTAACTATTTTTTACTTTCTGAATCATATCAGTAATGAGCTGTAAACTCTCTTTCTCTGATAGTTGTTTTTCGTTGGGCATATTTTATTGATTTATGATTATCCTCTATTTCAAAAAAGCTAATAATGAACAATTTAAAATTATTGTTGACACTGTGCTAATAATTTTTCTGCCTGATCAAAGCCCCAGCTTGGATGCATTTCAGAAGCCGGCTTAAATGTTTTAAATAATTCAAGTGATTTTGTAAAAAGCTTTTTGCCTACTTCCTTTCCACCTCCAAATGCATCAGGAACATTCATTTTGTATTGCCCATCTACTAAATAAATTCTAGGATTGTTTGGATCAGCTTGTTTAGCTTTCTCTAAAGCCTCATTCGCTTGAGCACCATAAGTTTGGAAACGAGACATTGGATCAACGGTTAATTGTTGAACAGCTATCATTTGACGAAGTATATATAATTCTGAATTATTCTTTTCTATCACTTCAGCTTTTACTACAAGTGCTTTTGCTTTTTCTCCCACAGCATCTTTGTCTGCATTCGGATTCATCCAACCAGTTAAATAATTACAATAAGCAGCATAATAATAAGGTAACCATTTATCTTTTTCAGTATCTGCAATTCTTTCAAAAAAAGCAGCTGTGGCTCCCATATCTTCTGCTGTTTTAACGGCTTTCATTTGTTCAAATGCCTTCCCCATTCCTGCTTCATATTTAGATTGCGCAGAAACAATACCAGTAATCAGCATCATTGTTAGAAAAAGTAAATTTTTCATTTTTTTTGATTTTTGAATTTTAAATTTTGACTTTTTTATAAATTATTATTAATTGCATCCAGTCTTCTATCAACTCCCCAACTGAGGAAGATCCCTATAAAAAAGAATCTTGTTGAAACCGGTGTGATGGCTTGTTTATAATTGCCATTATAGGAATAATTATATCCAAATACTTGATTGCTACCAAGTACATTGGTAACTGAAGCCACTACCACTGCGTAAGATTTAAATATGTTAGTGAGCCAATTCATACTAAATCCTAGGTTATGATAATCAATCGTTTTCCCCTCATCAGCAATTTCATATTTTACTAAAGCTGAATTATATTTTATATTATAATAAGGCCTTCCCGTTGCATAAGTATAAGTGAAATTGAATCCTGTATTTAACTTGGAATAAAACTTTTTCAATACAAAACTAGCTGTATGATTTGCTGCAAAGTTGGGTTGTAATGATTTGGGATAATTTAGATAATCTCTTTTGGTATCGAGATAAGAATAACTGATCCAGTAATCCATTCCCTTGATCGTTTTTTTATCGCGCCAGAATAGTTCAATTCCTTTCGCATCGCCTGTTCCGACATTATTGTATACTGGGAATGTTTTAACGAGATCATTGTATTTTTTATAGAATGCTTCTATACGAAAGGTTTGCAATGTAGTTACTTTCATATAATTCATGATATAGTGTGTTGCTTTAGTATAGCCTAATTGTGTTGAAAAAATTAATTGAGAGTTTTCTGGCTTTTGATAAAAGTCGCCATATGCCCATGACATCTGTCCACCATTTCCTAATTTATAAGCTAGTGATAAACGTGGCGCAAAATTTATTTTATTAAGCAAAGAAGATTGCTCAAATCGAAACCCTGTTTTTAATGCTAATGCATTTGTAATATATAAATCTGCTTCGGCAAATGAAGCCAAAAAATTATCTTTTAATAAAACATGCAATCCATTATAATTACTTTTATAATTAGCATACATATATTCGCTACCGAAGCGGATGACACTAATTCCAGATATTCTTTTATCGAGCACTAATTTGATTTGTGATAAATCTGATTTGTTTTCCAACGCGAAATTCAAAGTATCTATATAGGGAAATCCGGTTATTACATATTGATTTTGCTGATTCTGAATATTTTGATGGATATCATTGTGATCGGTGCTATAACTCAAACCGAGATTCATTTTCCAGCCATTTCCTAAATTTTCTCTCCAACTAAAATTATTATACCAGTTATAATTAGTTAATCCAAATGCGTCTTTTAAAATTAAGCTATCGATATTTGGTCTTCTTAATCCAAGTTGGTTATGACTAAAAGTGGTATAATATTTTATGATGCCACCCGATTTTGTTTTAATTCTAAAATTGGCATCGGCTGAATGAAATTCAGGAATTGTAAAATAGTCTACCCCTTGCTTTACAATTTGAAAATAGGGCCATACATTGGTATATCCATAATTAAAACCCCAGGATGATTTTTTATTTTTTGCAAGTTCCTGCAATCCTAATCCAGCAAATACTGTGCTAATTGATGCATTTACCTGAGATTGATCGGGCAAATCGATCGATTCTAAAATAACGGCAGAAGAAAGTGCTTGTCCGTATAACGCTGAATAACCACCCGTACTAAAAACAGTTCCCTTAAAAAGATTCGGCGAAAATCTACCTCTTTGTGCAATGTCAGGTACACTGCTATAATAGGGATTGTTTACAAGCGTTCCATCAATAAATTGCTTGGCTTCATAACCTGCACCACCACGAACAAACAAGCCTTCTTGATCTCCGACTTGTTGAGCACCTGGCAGGGTTTTCAAAACAGCTGTGATATCTGCATTGGCTCCACCTGTTGTTAATACATCTAAAGTATTTAAGACTGTGGCCGCTCTTTTTTTATCTCCTGCTTCAAAACTGCCAGCCGTAACTACCACTGCTTTTAATTCGCTCACTTCTTCTTTCAATGCAAAATTGATTTCAATTGGTTCCCCTTTCAATTCAATGACCTGCTCTACCGATTTGAAACCAATATTAGAAACTACAATAGTTTGTGTTCCTTTCTCAAAACTTTTAAAATTGAAATGACTGGTTGAATCGCTCACAGCACCATCATAAGAACCTTTAATCTGAATACTTGCTCCAGCTACAATATGACTTTTCATATCTCTAATAGTTCCACTGATCTTAGTTTGGGCCTGAGAAACCAAAACCAGGATTAGAGAAGCGGGTAGAATGACTAATTTTTTCATATTTATGACTAATTCATCACAAACGTAAAGTAGTTTATTTTATAAACCAAATTATTTTTGAAAGATTTTAGCAAAAAAACGGTCCCGATTGCTCGGGACCGTTCACTATAAAAATTTTATAACTGATTATTTGTACTGAGGCATGATAGATTTAGCCAAGTCAGTCATTTTAGCTATACTAGCATCATTCAACTGTCCTTTCTTAAATTCTGCCAATACATCTGGCAATTTGTTAGCCATTTCAGTCAAGAAATGCGATTCAAATTCCTTCACATTCTTCACAGCCACATCGCGCAATAAACCCTGTGTTCCCAAATAGATAATAGCTACCTGATTTTCAACGGTCATTGGAGAATATTGCAATTGCTTTAAGATTTCCACGTTACGCGCACCCTTATCGATAACCGATTTAGTTGCAGCATCAAGGTCACCACCGAATTTAGAGAAGGCTTCCAACTCACGGTAAAGCGCCTGATCTAATTTCAAAGTACCTGCTACTTTTTTCATGGATTTGATCTGAGCATTACCACCCACACGACTCACCGAAATACCTACGTTGATCGCCGGACGGATACCTGCATTAAACAAGTTACCTTCCAAGAAGATTTGACCATCAGTAATTGAAATTACGTTTGTTGGGATATAAGCAGATACGTCACCAGCTTGCGTTTCGATAATAGGTAATGCAGTTAATGATCCACCACCTTTTACCAAATGTCTGATAGACTCTGGTAAGTCATTCATGTTCTTTGCCACATCATCATTAGCAATAACTTTTGCTGCTCTTTCTAATAAACGACTATGCAAGTAGAATACGTCACCCGGATATGCTTCACGTCCTGGAGGTCTTCTTAATAACAAAGAAACTTCACGATAGGCAACCGCTTGTTTACTCAAGTCATCAAATACAATCAATGCTGGTCTGCCAGTATCGCGGAAGAACTCACCAATTGCCGCACCAGCAAATGGCGCGTAGAATTGCAATGGAGCTGGATCAGATGCAGAAGCACACACAATAGTTGTGTAAGCCATTGCACCAGAATCAGTCAAAGTTTTCATCACACCTGCAACGGTAGATGCTTTCTGACCGATCGCTACATATATACAATATACAGGTTTACCTGCATCGAAAAATTCTTTTTGATTGATGATGGTATCCACGCAGATGGCAGTTTTACCAGTCTGACGGTCACCAATTACCAGCTCACGTTGTCCACGACCAATTGGAATCATTGCATCAATTGCTTTGATACCAGTTTGTAAGGGTTCTTTAACGGGTTCGCGGAAGATAACACCAGGTGCTTTACGCTCCAATGGCATTTCATATAATTCACCAGCAATAGGACCTTTGCCATCAATGGGTTCTCCCAGGGTATTGATTACACGTCCAACCAATCCCTCACCTACTTTAATAGATGCGATTTGTCCGGTTCTTTTCACTTTAGCACCTTCTTTGATGTCGCCGCTTTCTCCCATCAATACCACACCCACATTGTCTTCTTCAAGGTTCAAAGCAATTGCTTTAACACCATTTTCAAACACTACCAGCTCACCACTACGAACGCCATTGAGGCCGTACACGCGTGCAATACCATCTCCAACTTGTAATACGGTTCCTACTTCTTCCAGGTCAGCACTCACATTGAAGTTGCTTAGCTGTTGTCTGAGGATTGCGGATATTTCATCGGGCTTAATGTCAACCATGATTATCTACTTTTAAAAATTATCGTTATTGATTTGTACTATTATTATTTAATCTTCTCTACGAAACTATTTTGTAAGAATTGCTGCTTGATTACTTTTAAATCATTCAGAATACTTGCATCCACTAATTTATTATCAAACTCCAAAACAAAGCCACCAATCAGTTTAGCATCTACACTAGATTCTAATTCAATTGTTGGAAATCCTTGGGCTTTGGATATTTTAGATTCAATAGCTGCTTTTAATTCTGCAGTTAATTCTGTTGCGGTAGACAGTTTAACCACATGAATTCCTTTCATGCTATTATACTGTTCAACAAATGCAACAGCTATCTCTGGCAAATCTCCTTCGCGGCCTTTTCTAACTAATAAGTTATTGAAAGCAGCAGTTAATTCGCTGATCTTTCCTTTTGTTAATGCAAGTAAAATTGCGTTCTTCTGATCGTTACGAACTATCGGACTACGCATCAACGTTACAAACTCTTTGCTCAGCTTGCACAGTTCTTGCAGGTATTTCATATCAGCATATACAGCTTCTAATTCACCTTTCTCAATTGAAAGGTCAATTAAACTTTTTGCGTATCTGCCTGCTAAACGTGGATTGGGCATTTTAATTCAATTTTACTACTTCAGCTAATCCCTTGATATATGCTTCTTGATCAGCTTTATTAGCCAATTCTCTGCGTAATACTTTTTCAGCTACTTCTACTACTAGTGATCCAACTTGGTTTTTCACTTCCGTTAAAGCAGCATTTTTTTGTTGCTGAATGGCAGACTGTGCATCAGCAACAATGCGATCGAATTCAACTCTAGCTTTCTCTTTTGCATCAGACAACATCTTACTAGAAGTTTCTTTTGCTTCCTTGATCATTACGGCTCTTTCTTCACGGGCTTGAACCATCAAAGCTTCATTTTCGTTTTTCAAAGCTGCCATTTCTGCTTTGATCTTATCAGCAGAAGCGATTGCATCAGCAATGCCCGTTTCCCTTTCTTTTAGGGTTGCCAAAATTGGTACCCAAGCAAATTTTTTCAGGATGAAAAAAACAATAAGGAATGCTAGCAGTGTCCAAACCAATAATCCCAAACCGGGTGTTAACAATTGCATAAGCGCTATTTGAATAGTTAGATTCTGTTTTCTAAAAGATCACTGCATTCATCGCCCTTTGCTTTGAATGCAGTGAAAAGTTTGTGCTACTTAGCTTACTTTAATACAGCCAAGATACCTGCGATTACTGCGAAAAGGGCAACACCCTCTACGAACGCAGCAGTCAGGATCATGTTAGCACGGATGTCGTTAGACGCTTCTGGTTGACGAGCGATGCTTTCTACAGCACCTTTACCGATTTGACCGATACCGATACCAGCACCGATTGCAGCTAAACCTGCACCAATAGCACCACCTAAGTGGCTTAAACTAACATCCAACAAATTGATAATTGCAGACATACTGTTTGTTTTTGTTTATGAAAAAAAAAGATTAGTGGTGTGCTTCTTCGTGAGCACCTTCTCTTGACTGACCAATAAACACTGCTGTTAAGTTGGTAAAGATGAATGCCTGAATAAACGCTACCAATATTTCAATGAAATAAATAAATACTGTGAAAGCAATAGAAACTGGAGCAAAACCCCATCCTGCTGCTGTGCTCATTGCTCCGAAAATAAAGATCAACATTACAAAACAAGTAATGATGATATGACCTGCCACCATATTGGCAAAAAGACGGACAATCAAAGCAAATGGTTTTGTGAAAATTCCTAAAAACTCAACAGGTACCAGAATTGGTTTTACAAATCCAGGTACCGGAGGATTGAAAATATGTGCCCAGAAATGACGATTGGTACTGAATAAAATCACAAAGAAACTAATCACTCCCAACACAACTGTAAATGCAATATTTCCGGTAACATTCGCAGTTCCTGGAATTAATCCTATTAAATTATTAATCAGAATAAAGAAAAAAACAGTTAATAAATAAGGCATGTACTTTTCATAAGCCGCTCCTAAATTTGGTTTGGCTACGTCGTCTCTTACAAAAGTAATTACAGGTTCAATGGCATTTTGAAAACCAGAAGGAGCAGTTCTAGCACCCCCTTTTTTATATTTTCCTGCAACGCTAATCATGATAACAGATAATAAGACCAATGCCAAAAGCATTTGTACCACATTACGTGTTAAACTAAAATCGTATAAGGTAACCCCTTCTTCTACTTTACCACTAGCATCAACTGCTACTATTTTGCCTTCTTCACTTTTATATCCATTATAAATAGCGCCTTTTTTTAAATTGCTATAGGAAAATGCAGCAACTCCTCTTTCTTTAGAATATACAATTACAGGTAAAGGAATAGAAACCTCACTCTCACCTACCGACATAAAATGAAATTCATGGGCATCCAAAATATGCTCCATAATAAGTTCAGCAGGATCAAAAGAACCTTCTTTTTTCTCCTTTCCAATTTGTTCAGTTCCAGAAGCCGCTTTTTCAGGCTCATTTTCTGCATGTAAGGTAGTTGTAAAAAGCATACATGATATGCTGAACAACACAACAAATAAATTTTTTACACTTCTAAAGGCCATACCTGTCTCGAAATTTGGCGCAAAGATAGGGGTAAGGCCTCAAAAATTCGAAGCAAAATAGCAGAAAATATTGCGAGCCGATTTCTTTTCTGGGTGATTGGACTTAATCCTCTGTTTTCTAGACGGTAATGGGGGTTTTCTTTTCAAATTGCATCTCGTGTAACTTGGCATAAAGTCCACCCAAAGCCAATAAAGTCTCGTGATTGCCCACTTCTTTTAACTCACCTTTATCCAAAACCAATATTTTATCTGCTTTTCGGATGGTAGATAATCGATGCGCAATAATAATAGAAGTTCTTCCTGAAATCAGCGTATCTGTCGCCTTTTCAATCATCAACTCACTTTCGGTATCAATAGAGGAAGTTGCTTCATCTAAAATCAAAATTGCGGGATTGTATAATAATGCCCTTATAAAAGACAGGATCTGGCGCTGGCCCAAGCTCAAAGTATTTCCTCTTTCCATCACATGGTAATCATATCCATTGGGTAACTGCATAATAAAATTGTGAACCCCAATCATTTTTGCCGCATCAATTACCTGCTCTCGCTGAATTTCTGGATTGCGTAATGTGATATTATCTAAAATTGATCCGCTAAATAAAAAAACATCTTGTAAAACCACCCCAATTCCTTTTCTCAAAGCATCCAAATCATAACTATTGATATTTACGCCATCAACCAAAATAGATCCTTTCTGTATATGGTATAATTTATTCAGTAAACTGATGATACTGGTTTTTCCGCTACCTGTATGTCCTACCAAAGCCACTGTTTCTCCCGCTTTCACGGTAAAACTGATATCTTTCAAAACATAATTTTCATCTGAATAGGCAAACCAAACGTGATCAAATTCGATAGCCCCATGCATCATTTCGGGTTTATAATCATTGGAAGTGGGGGCTGGTGAAAAGTCTGGATTATCTAACACAACAAAAACTCTCTCAGCAGCAATCATTCCCATTTGCAACACATTGAACTTATCCGCGATTACCCTGAGTGGTCTGAAAATCTGATTGAGATATAATATAAAAGCCACTAATAAACCTGCATCCAATGTTTTTCCTGCAATCCACCACACTAGAAGTCCTGTGCTTAAAGCCAGAACCACTTCTACTACCGGAAAAAAAACGGAGTAGGCAAAAATGGCATTGATATTGGCATTTCGATGTTCTGTGTTAATCTTCTTAAACTTATCAAACTCTCGATCTTCGGCAGCAAATGCTTGTACAACCTGCATGCCAGTGATATGCTCTTGTACAAATGCGTTTAATGCCGCAACCGCATTCCGTACACGGATAAAACTTTTATTGACGCTTTCCTTAAAATAATAAGTAGCTACAATCATAATGGGAAATGGCACTAAACTGATAAGAGTTAGGCGCCAATCCATCCAAAACATGGTTCCCAATGTAATAATGATGGTTAACAAATCTGCAATAATAGGAATCAGTCCATCCGAAAAAATATCATTAATACTCTCAATATCATTAATAGTTCTAGTGGTAAGAGTTCCAATAGGTGTTTTATCAAATTGTGAAAGATTTAATCCCAATACTTTCTCGAAAACGGCAATTCTCATGTCCCGAACTACACTTTGTCCCATCCAGGAAGTAATAAAACTAAAAACAAAGCGCACGCTGGATTCAATAAAAAGAAATATCACCTGAAATATAGTAACCGCAATGATGAACTTCGTTGCATTTGTAAGATCTGTATTAAACAAAACCGCTTTAAGCCATGCAGGTGCATGATCTGATTTACCAGAAGCACTATCAATGGTAAGTTGAATTAGATAGGGTCTGATTGGAGCAAAAACGGCCATTATGATGGCCAGCAAAATGCTTCCATAAAATTTGGTACTATAAGGTTTTACAAATTGAAAAATTCTGCGAAATAGAGAAAATTCAAATATTTTTTTGGTGTTTGTTTTTTGCATGGTCTGTACAAATGTAACAACTAAGCATACAATGAGTTCACCACTCTTAAAAAATTGGTTAACAGTTTTTTTTGAAAACTAGCATCCCCAACAAATAAGCCTTATTGCGTATATTCGCTATTCGATGGAACAAGCAGTAGACAACCAATCTTCAGAAGCAGCGCTTCCAAAATATAACCTCACAGTTGATCAGGAGAAGAACGAAATTCTTCGGCATTATCGTGCTTTGTTGAGAAGTCTTCGCCCGAAACTTAAAAGAGGTGACAAAGAATTAGTACGCCATGCTTTTGAAATGTCTGTTGAAGCACATAAAACCATGCGCAGAAAAAGTGGTGAACCATATATTATTCACCCTCTTGCTGTTGCGATGATTTGTGTGGAAGAAATCGGACTTGGTGTTAGAAGTACCATTTGTGCATTGTTACACGATACAGTAGAAGATACTGATATATCACTCGAGGATGTGGAACATGAGTTTGGTACAGAAATTATGCGGATTGTAGATGGACTTACTAAGATCTCAAATGTTATTGATACCAATACGAGTCAGCAAGCAGAAAATTTTAAAAAAATTCTTTTAACGCTCACTGATGATCCTCGTGTTATTCTTATAAAACTTGCTGATCGTTTGCATAATATGCGCACACTCGATCATATGAAACGAGAGAAGCAATTGAAGATTGCATCTGAAACTGTTTGGGTATATGCACCACTTGCCCACCGCATGGGATTGTATAATATTAAAACAGAACTCGAAGATCTTTCCATGAAATACATGGAGCCTGAAGCCTATCGAGATATTGCAAAAAAATTATCTGAAACAAAACGTGAGCGAAGTAGATACATCAATGAATTTATTCGTCCATTAAAAGAAAAATTAGAATTAGCAAATTTTGATTTTGAAATTTATGGTCGCCCAAAAAGTATCCATAGTATCTGGAATAAAATAAAAAAGAAGTCTGTAGAATTTGAAGAAGTTTATGACCTCTTTGCCATCAGAGTTATTTTAAATTCTCCAACAGAAAAAGAAAAAGAAGATTGCTGGAAAGTATATTCATTAATAACTGACGAATACAATCCTTCTCCAGAACGTTTGCGTGATTGGTTAAGCAACCCAAAAAGTAACGGATACGAAGCCTTACATACTACTGTGATGGGACCACAAGGAAAATGGGTAGAAGTGCAGATACGTACAAAACGTATGAATGAAATAGCTGAGAAGGGTTTGGCCGCTCATTATAAATACAAAGAAGGTGGTGGTGATGAAGATCGTTTTGATAAATGGTTTGGACAAATCAGGGAAGTATTAAGTACGCCAGATACTGATACTGTAGATTTTTTACAAGATTTTAAAACATCTTTTCTTGCGGAAGAAATTTATGTATACACTCCGAAAGGAGATGTAAAAATGTTACCTGTTGGTAGTACCGCACTTGATTTTGCATTCTCGATTCACTCTGCAATTGGCACAAAATGTATCGGTGCAAAAGTGCATCATAAATTGGTGCCCATCAGTCATAAATTAAGAAGTGGTGACCAGATTGAAATTATAACAAGTGGTAAACAGAAGCCATCCGAGGATTGGTTGAATATTGTTGTTACCGCTAAAGCAAAAAGTAAAATCAAAGATGCACTTCGCGAAGAAAAACGCAAAATTGCAGAAGATGGAAAATATACACTACAAAGAAAGTTAGAAGGTTTTGGTGCTGCAGTAAATCAGCATAATATTGATGAGCTGGTTCATTTTTATAAAGTGCCATCACAATTAGATCTGCTCTATAAAATCGCAACTAAATCTATCGACCTTCGTGAATTAAAAGATTTTAATTTAATAGGCGACCGTATAGAGCACCCTCGGCCTAAACCTGTAATTCAGGAATTGAATGTTGATCAGAATCATGCAAAACATTTTTCGAAAAAAGATTCTGAGTTAATTATTTTCGGAGAAAGTAGCGATAAGATTGTTTATAATCTTGCGAAATGTTGCAACCCTATTCCCGGCGATGATGTATTTGGTTTTGTGAGTACAGGAAAAGGTTTGATAATTCATCGTACAACTTGTCCGAATGCCACGCAATTGATGGCCAATTATTCGCATAGGGTAGTAAAAACTAAATGGGCCAAGAATAAAGAAATATCCTTCCTAACAGGATTGAAAATTATAGGGATGGACGATGTAGGTGTTATTAATAAAATCACCAATATTATTAGTGGAGATATGCGTGTAAATATTGCTGCATTAACTATTGAGTCTTCTGAAGGAATTTTTAGAGGTACCATTAAAGTATTTGTGCACGATAAAGAAGAATTGGAAGAATTGGTTGATCGATTAAAACAATTAAAAGGAATACAAACAGTTGATCGTTTTGATACCGAATCACTATCCTAATAAGGATTTGCACATTTTATTTAAAATTGATGGTAATTAATTGGTCGCAATTCCATTTTACTCAAAGTCAAGGCTTATTTTTGCCTCGATTCAAAACAAATATATGGTTGATGTAATTCTAGGTTTACAATGGGGCGATGAAGGCAAAGGTAAAATTGTAGACTATTTTGCGCCCAGATACGATATCGTTGCTCGGTTTCAAGGTGGACCAAACGCTGGACACACTTTATATGTTGATGGTAAGAAGCAGGTGCTTCACCAAATTCCTTCTGGAATTTTTCATCAGGATAAAGTGAATATTATTGGAAACGGTGTAGTGCTTGATCCTGTAACATTGAAACGAGAGTGCGATGCAGTTGCAGCTTATGGAATCGACGTAAGAAAAAATCTTTTCATTTCAGAACGTACCAATATAATTATACCTACGCATAGAGCTTTGGATAAGGCTTCTGAAATGTCGAAAGGTGAAAGTAAAATTGGTTCTACTTTAAAAGGAATCGGACCTGCCTATATGGATAAGACTGGCCGTAATGCCTTACGCGTTGGTGACTTATTAGATAAAAGCTTTACTACTCAATATATTAAGCTACGTTTAAAACATCAGAAATTATTAGACAATTTTCATTTTATTGAAGACATCTCTGCATGGGAAGAAGAATTTTTTGAGGCATTGGAATTTTTGAAAACGTTGAATGTGATTAATTGCGAGTACTTTGTCAATGATCAAATTTCGAAAGGGAAAAAGGTATTAGCAGAAGGTGCACAAGGAAGTATGTTGGATATCGATTTCGGTACTTTCCCATTTGTAACTTCATCAAATACTATTTCAGCTGGTGTATGTACCGGTTTAGGAATTTCTCCAAAACAAATTGGCGAAGTGATGGGTGTTACTAAAGCTTATTGTACAAGAGTTGGTGGTGGACCATTTCCTACGGAACTATTTGATGAAACAGGTGAAGAACTTCGTAGAATAGGTAGTGAATTTGGAGCAACTACGGGCCGCCCAAGAAGATGTGGCTGGATGGATTTGGTTGCTTTGCAGTATACTTGTATGATTAATGGTGTAACACAAATTGTAATGACAAAAGCGGATGTTTTAGACTCTTTTGAAGAATTATCCATGTGTACCTCCTATAAAGTAAATGGTGTTGAAACCAAACAAGTACCTTTTCAAATGGCAAAAGCTACAATTGAACCAATGTTGGAACAATTCAAGGGATGGAAATCAGATACCACCATGATTAAATTAGGAGAAGATTTACCTGAAACAATGAAACAATATATCGCATTTATTAACGAGTATTGTGGTGTTCCTGTTAAGCACGTTTCTAATGGTCCTGGCCGTGAACAAATCGTTCACATTTAGGAAATTTTAATTTTTTAATAGAAAAGAAAAAATATTTTTGTTAATACAATTTTGCGTTTAAATTTAACGCAACAATCTTATTAGAATATGGCAGCGAAATCTGATAAGGATAGCAAATCCTCTAATCCAAAGATACCACCGGCAAAAAATGCCGATGTAAAACCATCTCCAAAAAGTAAAAAACAATTGGATGATGATGATGACGATTTAGATGACGACGATGATGATGCATTGGACGTCAAACCCAGCAAGAAAGTGACTAAGGGCTCGTCGAAAAAATCGAAAGATGATGACGACGACGACGATGAGGCAGAAATAGAAGATGATTGGGAAAAAGCCGAAGAGGATGATGATTGGGACCCCGACTTTGATGAGTTCGATATTCCAAAAAGTAAGGGTAAGAAAGCCCCTACTGGTGGAGCAGGTGCATCAAAGAAAAAAGCAGATGATGAAGACGATTTTAAATTAGATGAAGACTTCAAAGAATTTGATTTGTTCAACGACAAGGATAGTGGCTTTGACGACGATGACGACGATTTCTAGTTGGATATACTTTTAAAAAAAATGTTGAATGGTTATGAGATAACCATTCAACATTTTTTTTGTCTTATCCGAAATAATTTAGTTTTATTTTCTAGCTGCTGTTCCTTCAATTAATATTCTGAATGATTCCATAAGAATCTGATTCTTCTTCGACTCGAAAATGGAAAGTTTATCTTTGGCGATACGCATATTATAAGGCTTACCCTCTGAAAGGGTTTTATCAAACCCAGGATTCCATTTATTGAATTGGCCTATCTCCATAGCAATACTATTAGATAGAACCATTGAATTGTATCTGCCGTTGATATTTACAGTAGTGGTATTTTCGGTTTCTTCGTTTGATAAAGCAACTTGTTGATTATTGCTAATTTGTGCTGCCTTTACTTTGACTGTTTCGTCTGCTGTGAGTGTGGTCCATCCGCCAGAACCTTCAAATAAATAATGCGTAGCTATAAATTTCTTGACATGCGTTCTTGTTTCTTCTTTCAAATAATATTGCAACACCCAAAAATCTCTACTTCCCGATTTTCTAATACATTGCTTTACTCTTCCTGCTCCTCCATTATAAGCTGCAATAACCAATAGCCAATCACCGAATTCGGCGTATAATTCCTTCATTAGTTTTGCTGCTACATGCGTGCTTTTATAAAAATCCATTCGCTCATCATTCACCCCTACTCGCAATCCATACCGTTTTGCTTCATAATCCATTAACTGCCATGGGCCAACTGCACCTGCCCATGAAACCAGACCGGGTTGCAAATGGCTTTCTATCACACTCAAGTATTTCATTTCTTTAGGGATTCCATACATCGCCAAAATATTATCATACAAATCGAAATAGGGTTTACCCCATGTTTTCATCCGATCTAATTCTTTTCCTTGTTTACGGATATAATCTTGTACAAAAGAAACAGCCTGAGGATTTAATTGATTAATGTACGGTTTTGAAGCATCAAATTTATTAGCTATAAACAAACTTTGAAAACCATATTTATCATGAGTAGTATCTACTAAAGATTTCTCTTTATATGCGGGATCAGCAACAAAAGACATACTACCCACTGCGCCTGCAATGACAGCAAAAGCACCCAAAATGAAATGGGAGATAGAAAGCCTTGTTTGAATAGATATACCGTACCACTTCATGATTCCAAATTATTGCAGAGTCCGCAAAATTAATATGAAATAACTTAAGAGGATGTGAAAGGAGGTTTTAAGAAGCCGAAATGATTATAACAATCTGATTATTAGTTCATTAACCGATCAGATAATTGCAATAAGGCAGTCTCTTCAAAATGATTTGTCATAATTTGCAACCCAAATGGAAGACCATTACTATGCGTAAACATTGGGATGGAAATTGCTGGAATTCCTACAAGATTCGCAAAAACCGTATAAATATCAGCCAAAAACATTGCTACTTGATCATCTGATTTTTCGCCGATTTTAAAGGCGGTAGAAGGAACAGTTGGTGAAATAATGGCTTCATATTGTGCGAAGACTTCTATTGATTTATTTAAAAGTATTCGTCTTACTTGCTGAGCCTTTGTAAAATAGGCATCGAAATATCCGGCACTTAACACAAAAGTTCCAAGCATAATTCTACGTTGCACTTCCTTACCAAATCCAGCACTCCGTGATGCTTTATACATATCATTTAAGTCGGAATTCACCAAAGGTGCCCGATAACCAAAGCGAACTGCATCAAAGCGGGATAAATTGCTGGATGCCTCGGCAGTGGTTAACACATAATACGTGGGTACAATATGGTTGAGCAAATCAAATTCAATTGGATCTACCGTATGACCATCAAGTTTCAATTGATTAATAAGTTGGGTAATCGTAGCCTTCATTTCAGCATCTAATCCTGGATGTTCCAATGCTTGTCTAAAATAAGCAATCTTATATTTTCGGGGAGCTATTTTCAATTCAGAAGCATATGCCGGAACAGGCTTTTCAGAAACAGTGCTATCAAAATCATCAACCCCTGAAACTACTTCCAAACAAAGAGCAGCATCTTCTACAGTTTTAGAAAAAATACCTATTTGATCGAAAGAGGAAGCATAAGCGATTAAACCATAACGTGAAATTCTTCCATAGCTTGGTTTCAAACCAACTACCCCACAGAAATCGGCAGGCTGACGAACAGATCCGCCAGTATCACTACCTAAGCTGATCATGGTTAATCCTGCTTGCACACTAACTGCAGACCCACCGGAAGAACCACCAGGAACCCGAGATTCGTCAATAGCGTTTCTTACAACACCATATGCAGAGTTCTCATTACTGCTGCCCATTGCAAACTCATCGCAGTTTTGTCGGCCAATTATTATCGCATCTTCCTGCAATAGTTTTTCAACAACGGTGGCGTTATATATAGATTTGAAATTTTCTAGAATTTTCGAGCCAGCTGAAACCACATGGCCTTTGTAACAAATAACATCTTTAATTCCAACAACAACCCCATGCAATCTTCCCAAGGGTTTTCCGAGTTTCCGTTTTTCGTCTAACTCTTTAGCCCTCAGAATGGCTTCTTCTGCAAATACTTCTAAGAAAGAATGGAGGTGTTTCTTTTTTTCTATTTCTTTCAAATAATGATCTACTGCAATAGTGCACCCATCCACATTTTCTTTTAAAAATGAATGATACTTATTTATAGATTGAAATGAAAACAATGTTTATTTTTTTACTGACTGATTAACTCCATTCTTTAGCTTCTGCAACTTTGCGTTTTTTTTCTATACCCACAATCAAGAAAATACTAATCTCATACAAAAAGATTAATGGGATACTACAAATTATTGTACTCAACATATCTGGAGGAGTAATAATAGAAACCACAACCGTTATAACTAAAATAGAATGTTTGCGATATTTTTTTAAAAATGCAGAGCTAACTACTTCAATTTTTGCTAAGAAATATAATACCAATGGAAGCTGAAACATTAAACCAGAGCCAAGCACAAGTGGCATCATGGTATTGAAATAACTGGCAATAGTCCAAAAGTTTTCAATGCTTTCGTCAATTTGAAATCCTGCAAAGAAGTTAATGGTGTAAGGTGCGATAACATAATAACCAAATAAAACTCCAATAAAAAAAAGTAATGAAACCCAAAAAATAACACCTCTGGTTCCACTTAATTCATTGTTTTTTAATGCCGGTTTTATAAACCGCCAAAATTGCCAAAAAACATAAGGAAATGCGATGATTAATCCACCAATTAAAATAACGTTAAGGAATACGTTAAACTGCCCTGCTACTGCATTGCTTTGCATTTTAATACTAACCGTATTTAAGCATAGGGTGTTACCCATTCCAAGATACTTACCTAAGGAACATAAATACCTATAAGTAACAAAATCAGAATGGATGGGGCCCATTAAAATGTTTCTGATAATAAACTTATTATAGTACCCAACAAAAATTGCTCCAATAAGAATGGCAATAACTGATCTAAATAAATGTTTCCTTAACTCATCAATATGATCAAAGAAAGACATTTCTGCACTTGATTCTGTATTTGATATTTTGCTAAAAAGACCCATTAAATTGATAGGAAGGTTGGTGTGGTTATAAACAAAATAAAAACCCCGCAGAAATAAATTGCGAGGTTTACTAATTAAATAAACATTTTATGAATTTGTTTCCTTCTTTGTAGCTTCTTCAGAAACATGTGTTTCAATTTCCTTTTGCACATTATCTTTCGCATCCTTGAATTCTCTGATTCCTTTTCCCAAACCGCGCATTAATTCGGGTATTTTTTTACCTCCAAAAAACAACAAGAATAATAGAACGATCCATATAATGTGTTGAGGTGCAAATAAGTCTCCCATAGTATAAAATTTAGAATAGAAAGGTAAAGAAAAGTAATGCTATTTAAAGAAAATAAAAATCGATTAAAATCTTTTTTCTTTAATACGAGCACTTTTACCACTACGTTCTCTCAAATAATACAATTTGGCACGGCGAACCTTACCAGACTTGTTTAATAAGATTGAATCAATATTTGGAGAAAGGATAGGGAACAAACGCTCCACACCTACACCATCAGAGATTTTACGAACAGTAAATGATGCAGTAGCACCGTTGCCTTGTAATTTAATTACATCACCACGGAAACTCTGAATACGTTCTTTACCACCCTCTACAATCTTATAATTAACAGTGATATTATCACCTGCCTTAAACTTAGGGTATGTCTTCTTCACGGTCAATTGCTCGTGTACAAACTGAACTGCTGCGTCCATAACTTTATTTTTTTGCGGACGGCAAAGGTATAGGAAAAATTTATAAAATACTACTGCTAAATCAGAATATTTTTTATCTCGCTACGTTTACCGCTCTTTTTTCTCTAATTACTGTTACTTTGATCTGACCAGGATAGGTCATTTCTGTCTGAATTTTTTGTGCTATTTCAAAACTTAGCTTATCGCTATCGCCATCGGTAACTTTCTCTGCTTCAACGATTACTCTCAATTCTCTACCAGCCTGAATAGCATATGCTTTTTCAACCCCTTGATAAGCCATTGCTAGATTCTCAAGGTCTTTAATGCGCTGTAAATACTGCTGCATAATCTCTCTTCTTGCACCAGGGCGAGCACCGCTAATGGCATCGCAGGCCTGAATAATCGGAGAAATTACATATTGCATTTCCATTTCATCGTGGTGAGCTCCAATAGCATTTACCACTGCAGGGTTTTCGCCATATTTCTCGGCTAATTTAGCCCCTAACAATGCGTGGCTTAGTTCAGTTTCTTCATCTGGCACTTTCCCTATATCGTGCAGCAAACCGGCTCGTTTTGCTAATTTGGGGTTCATCCCTAGTTCAGCCGCCATGATTCCGCAGAGGTTGGCGGTTTCGCGACTATGCATCAATAGATTCTGGCCATAGGAAGAACGGAAACGCATTTTACCTACAATTCTTACCAATTCCTTGTGCAATCCGTGAATACCCATTTCGATCACCGTCCTTTCCCCAATTTCCATTACTTGCTCTTCTAATTGGCGGCGAGTTTTCTCAACCACTTCCTCAATACGAGCCGGATGAATTCTTCCATCTGCCACTAGTCGTTGTAAACTTAAACGAGCAATTTCTCTGCGCAATGGATCGAAAGAAGAAAGGATTATGGCTTCTGGAGTATCATCAACAATCAAATCAACACCAGTCGCAGCCTCAATAGCACGGATATTTCTACCCTCTCTACCAATAATTTGCCCTTTAATCTCGTCTGTTTCAAGATTAAATACGGTTACCGTATTTTCAATAGTTACTTCAGCAGCGGTACGCTGAATTGATTGAATTACTATTTTACGCGCTTCTTTATTTGCTTTCAGCTTAGCTTCTTCAATAATTTCTTGTTGTAAACCAAGGGCTTGAGAATGAGCTTCCTGTTTTAGACTTTCAATTAACTGTGTTTTTGCTTCCTCTGCACTTAAGCCTGCTATCTTTTCCAAGCGACGAATATGTTCTTCCTGGTGTTTTTCCAGTTCGGTACGTTTAAGGTTTACCAATTCAATTTGACGATTCAAATTTTCCTTAATCGCTTCGTTCTCTTTAGTTTGTTTGTCGATTCCAGCTTCTTTTTGGTTGATGGAAATCTCTTTTTGCTTAATTCTGTTTTCAGCCTCACCCAATTTGCGATTGCGGTCCATCACTTCTTTATCGTGTTCAGACTTCAATTGTACAAACCGCTCTTTAGCCTCTAATTGCTTCTCCTTTTTAACGGTTTCAGCTCTTAATTCGGCTTCTTTTAAAATAGTCTGCGCTTGGTGTTCGGCGTCTTCGACCTGTTTTTTTGTGTCTTTGGCGAATAAAAACTTACCCGCTAAAGCCCCAACAATTAGTGAAATGGCACCAATCATTATAGAAACAACATTTTGATCCATGGTTTTGGTAATTTTTAAAATAATTCAAAATCCTATATACCCGTACAAATCTCATTTTAACCTAATAAGTATACGCAATAGGCGAAGATACTTAAATAAATTAAGTGAAAAGATTTGGTTCTCAGCTTACTGGTTTTCCAGTATAGCTTTGTCGATAGATTTCTCTAAAGAGTTGATTTGTTGGGCTAATTCGCCCCATTTTACGAGAAGGTTACCTGATTGTGTTTGTTCTGTAGCAAACCAAAGCAGCGCCATAGATACATAGTCTTGCATGTCTTTACCTGCAAAATTGGTTTTGAACTCCGAAATTTTGTCATTAATCAGACTCGAGGTTTTACGAACCATCTCTTCATCAGCCGGCTCAATTTTAAGGCGGTAAGATCGGTCGGCAATTACAATATTTACGGGTATGAGTTCTTCCATCATATCAAGCGTTCAGTAACAATAGGCATTTCTCGATTTCTTTCAAATAGCCATCAATCCTTTTCTCCATTAACAATTTATCGGAAGAACTCCATTGAGAATCTCCCATTTTAACAGACTCCAATTGCTGAATAATTCCCTGTAAATCGGTTTCTTTCTGCAATTTTTCTGTCTGTAACTTCTCCAGATCCTTTTTTAGTTTCAGGTTCTCCTTCTGCAAAAGCTGCTGCTGCTTTAGTAAAATCTGCAGCTTTTCCTGAATAGCTTTTATTTGTACAGAAAGTGAATCCATCTATTAAAAATTAATCTTACTCTAAAATACGCTAATTAATAATTTTTAAAAACCTCTATTTCCTAATTTCTGCTCCCAATTCCTTTTCAAATTGATGGATTAGTTTTCCAACCATGGCATCCACTTCTTTGTCAGTTAACGTTTTTTGATCGTCTTCAAAAGTAAAGCTCATTGCCATAGATTTTTTTTCGGTCCCCAACTTATCGCTTTCAAACACATCAAATAATCGAACTTGTTTGAGTTTTGAAATTTGTGTTTTACGTACTTGCTGATCTATTGCATCAAAGCTTATATGCCTATCAACCACCAATGCCAAGTCGCGCTGCATGGCTGGGAACTTGTTTACTTCTTTATAAGTAATCTTTCGATCATTCACCAACTTTAATAATGCAACAAAATCAATATCAGCAAAATAAACGTCTTGCTTAATATCAAAATTTTGCAATTGTTTATTGGATACTTTATACATGGTTCCCAATTCCTTTTTACCTGCTTTAATTAAAATGGTATCTTCTAACAAACTCAGTTGCAAGCCACCAATTCCAGAAAGTTGCATAATAGCCGCTACTATTCCTTTGGCCTTATAAATATCTAAACTTTTACTTTTTTGATGCCAGCTTTCCTCTTGATCAGATCCAGAGAAATATAAAGCCAAATGCTCAGTTTCATTATAATCCCCTGGGCCATTACTAGCATAGGTTTTGCCAAATTCAAAACATTGAAGATTATTATTTTTTCTGTTCAGATTATACGCGATAGTTTCTAACCCGGTTTCTAACATAGAGGGTCTTAAAATATCTAAATCAGCACTCAAGTTATTGATCATTTTAACAGACTTGTTCAATACTTCTTCGCTGAAATATTTACTATTGGTAATGCTATTGGTTAGAATTTCAATGAACCCTTGCCCAACCAAATAATTGGCAATTTTATCCTTTAGGTTCTCTTTAAGGGCCGATTGATCTGTTGCTGGACTTATTGAAATAGTAGTAGGGATTTCAATATTATCTAACCCATCTATTCGAATGATTTCTTCCACAATATCCGCAGGTAAAGTAATATCTGGCTTACTCCTTGGAACCGCAACACGAAGTTCATCCATGCCCTCTTTCAAAATTTCAAAACCAAGAGCAGTTAAAATTCTATTTACTTTATCAGCATGATAATTTTTACCACTTAGCTTTTTGAGGTAATGATGTTTTAAAGAAACTTCTGTTTTGGGCTGAGGAGCAGGATATACATCCACTATTTCACTAGAAATTTCTCCACCAGCCAATTCTTTAATCATTAGCGAAGCCCTTTTCAAAACATTCACAGTATTATCTATATCTACTCCTTTTTCAAAACGGGTAGCTGCATCTGTTCTTAATCCATGAAACAAAGAACTGATCCGAATACTCGAAGGAAGAAACCAAGCACTTTCTAAAAAAATATTTTTGGTAGTAGCTGTTACCCCACTGCCTTTCCCTCCATACACACCTGCGATACACATGCCCTCATTTGCATTACAAATCATTAAATCTTTACTACTTAATTTTCTTTCTTTAGCATCGAGGGTAGTAAAAACCGTTCCTTCAGCTTCATTTTTTACAATAATCTCTGCTCCAATAATTGCATCTGCATCAAAGGCATGCAAGGGCTGTCCTGTTTCATGCAAAATGAAATTGGTAATATCTACTATATTATTAATAGGCCTTAATCCAATTGATTGCAGTCGATTCTTTAACCACTGTGGTGATTCTTTTACTTCAACCCCACTGATACTTATACCCGCATACCTCGGACAAGCTTCTGTGTTTTCAACGGTAACTTTAATAGGGAGATTAGTATTGTCTATTTTAAATCCATTACTAAAAGGGGTTTTAACTCTCGCTTCTTTTTGATGGTGTGTTAAATAAGCACACACATCTCTAGCTACGCCAAAATGACTCATTGCATCCATTCTATTAGGCGTTAACCCAATTTCATAAATCCAATCGTTATATGGCTGAAAATGAGCAGCAGCAGGCATTCCTGGCTTAAGATCGGCGGGAAGCACAAGAATTCCATCATGACTAGTACCCATTCCCATTTCATCTTCTGCACAAATCATACCATGGCTTTCCACGCCTCGGATCTTAGCAAGTTTCATGGTAATAGATTCGCCACTTGAGGGATAAATGGTAGCGCCAATTGTGGCAACAACCACTTTTTGACCAACTTCTACATTAGGAGCACCACAAACTATTTGCAGAACTTCATCAGTACCTATAGTTACTTTAGTGATTTTTAATTTATCGGCATTGGGATGTTGATCACATTCTAATACTTCTCCTATTACTAAACCTTCTAATCCGCCTTTTATAGACTGAAATCTTTCCAGACTCTCTACTTCCAATCCTATAGATGTTAAAATCCTAGATAATTTTTCAGGATCAATGGTTTCAGGGAGGTACTCACTCAGCCAGTTGTAACTAATGGTCATAATATCAAACTCTTTACGAAGCTCAAAAATAAGAGATAAAAATGGGATATATAGGATTAGTGGGCATTAGCTCTGTTTTACTGTATTTCCAGTTAGCAGAAGATGTAGAAAACTTTAAATAATCCCTTTTTAATTAGTGCATTTTTTGAATAATCTACTTATTTATTTTAGAAATCTTTCTGCACAAGGACTTGTGCAAAATGGCTAATTTTGGGCTGAAAACTTTTTGAATTAGTGGATAACCTTCGATTTTTATGTGGATAGTGTCTAGTTTTATGTGAATGAGCAGGGAATAACCTGTGGACGAAAATTGATACTAAAAAATTTTAACAACCGGAATTCTTACCCCATATTCGTTGCCCTTAGCGATGAATCATCGAAAAGGGTTTTCCTGAAACAGTTTTTGATCACCTTAATAGCCAGGCATTGACTACTAACCCCTAAGATAACTATGGACTTAACCAGTTTAAACAAAGATCGTAAGAGAAGAAAGACCACTGTAGACATGAGTACCATGGTTTACGGGAAAGTTCCACCTCAAGCAAAGGAGTTGGAAGAAGCCATACTTGGTGCTATTATGCTTGAAAAAAGTGCTTTTGATACTGTTTCTGAAATATTAAAGCCTGAATGTTTTTATGTGGAATCGCATAAAACAATTTATCATGCTATGCAGGCTTTGCAGCAAAAAAATGAACCTATCGACCTTCTAACAGTTGTTGAAGAATTGAAGTTTCAGGAACAATTAGATGCTGTTGGAGGCCCTTATTATGTGACCAAATTAACCAACTCAGTTGTATCCACTGCAAATATTGATGCACACTGTAGAATCGTATTACAAAAATTTATTCAGCGAGAACTGATTCGGATTAGTGGTGAAATAATCGGTGATGCTTATGAAGACAGTACAGATGTATTTGATCTTTTAGATGAAGCAGAAACCAAGATGTTCAATATTACTAACAATTACTTAAAAAAGAATTTCGAGGAAATTATTGGTGTTCTTGCAAAAACCATGAATAGGTTAGATGAACTAAGAACTAAAACAGAAGAAATTTCTGGTGTTCCTAGTGGATTTGGGTCTTTAGATAGAGTTACTTATGGATGGCAACCTACCGACTTAATTATTCTTGCAGCTCGTCCATCTGTTGGTAAAACCGCATTTGCACTTAACCTGGCAAGAAATGCTGCTCTTCATCCTACAAAACCAGTGGCAGTAGGTTTCTTTTCATTAGAAATGAGTGCTTCTCAATTAGTACAACGTATTTTAAGTGCTGAGAGCGAAATCAAAATGGAGAAAATTAGTCGTGGTAAATTGGAAGATCACGAATACCAACAATTAATTTCAAAAGGACTTAACAGACTTGAAAGAGCTCCAATATATATCGACGATACTGCTGCACTAAATATTTTTGAATTTAGGGCAAAAGCAAGAAGACTTGTACATAAACACAAAGTTGGCATCATCATTATCGACTACTTGCAATTGATGAGTGGGTCGAATGATAAAGGAGGAAATCGGGAACAAGAAATTAGTAATATCTCTAGAAACTTAAAAGCACTTGCCAAAGAATTAGGCGTTCCAATCATTGCATTGAGTCAGTTGAGTCGTGCGGTGGAAACCAGAAAGGAAAGTAAGATGCCTCAATTAAGTGATTTGAGAGAATCGGGTGCCATTGAACAGGATGCAGATATGGTAATGTTCATTTATCGACCAGAATATTATGAGGTTAAAAGTAATGAAATGGGCGAAAGTACCAGCGGTGAAACACATATTCGAATAGCTAAACATCGGAATGGTCAATTAGATACTATTAAACTTAGAGCCAACTTAGCCATTCAACGTTTTGAAGAATGGGAAGGAGATAGCGGTGGTATAGAGGGATTAGGAAATAATTGGAAACCTATTGCACCAACTTCTACCCCACCTAGCGGTGGTGCTACAGATGGCGCCAAGTTCTATTTACAGAAAGGAAGCAAAATGAATGACGTTGACTTTGACCAAGGTTATGAAACAGAACAACCTTTCTAAATTATATTTATAATAGAAGCGCAGGAAGCATTTCCTGCGCTTTATTTATTTTTACATCAATGAGTGTTCCATTTTTTTACGAACCTACTATCATAGATACTAATCAACCAATTGTTTTAAGTGATAACACGAGTAAACATTGTGTGCAAGTTTTACGAATGAGAGAGGGCGCTCTGATTCATTTAACTGATGGGAAAGGCAAATTATTTAAAGCAAAAATCATTAGCGCAGATAAACATAAATCTGTGGCGCTTATCGAAAATACAGTTTTCACAGATACTAATCCCAATAGAATTAGTATCGGAATATCTTTATTAAAGAATGCAGATCGATTAGAATGGATGTTCGAAAAAATTACAGAAATCGGAGTTACAGAAATTTTTCCACTTATATGTAAAAGAACAGAACAACAAAGATTCAGAACAGAAAGAATGTTGCAAATTCTAGTTTCAGCAATGCTACAAAGTCAACAATGTTGGTTGCCCATTCTTCACGTACCTATTTCGATTAATAAATTAATCGATCAAGCAACCCATCATCAAAAAATAATTGCGCATTGCGAATTAGATCAGAAGTTATTGCTTAAAGATTTACCTAAATCGTCAGATGCTTTAATATTAATTGGGCCAGAAGGAGATTTTACTATTGATGAAATTTCACTGGCGCTGCAATCACAATTTATTCCTGTTAGTTTGGGTGAAACAAGACTTAGAACAGAAACAGCAGGGCTTGTTTCCATTACGCTATTAGTCAATCGTTGATTGGCATTTTATTAAATTTGGTATATTACATATATGAAGAAATACTCTTTTATTATTTTTACCTTATTGGCTATTGGTATAAATAGTTGCAAAAGCTTTAAAAGGGTAAAAAGATTTGTATTTAGAGATACTTCTATCACTACTAAGACTTCTTTCAACAATTTCTTTTTTGATAGTGTTCAAATTGAACTCTTTTTAAATAATCATACTGAATTCAAACCTTATGATGAGCAATTCTATAATTTTTATAAAGAAAGAAATTATCAATACGCTTGGTTCGATAATAATGGAATAGCAGAACAAGCGTTCAATTTTTTAAATCTGCTAAATTCAACAGTTGCAGATTTACAAGATAGTAGTTTATATAATCCCTCACTGATAAAATTATACGATAGATCAGTTGCAGACAAATTGCATCATCAATCAAAAGAAGAAATACTTAAAACCGAATTATCATTTACCGGTCAATTCTTTGCTTATGCAGAAAAAGTTTATAAGGGCAGTGATATTGATGCAGCGGATTTGGGCTGGTTTATTCCACGAAAAAAACTGGACCTCAGCGCATTGCTTGATTCAAGTATAAAGTCGAAAGCTACTGATATTGAAATCTATGCCAAACAAAATCCACAATATAAAAAATTGCAGGAGCACTTAATTTTCTACAATGAATTGGCAAAAAGCTTTCCCACAGATACCATTCCTTATGTTAAAAAATCAATTAAAAAGGGAGATAGTTCTCAGACTATTTCATCAATTAAAAAAAGACTAAACGCGTTAGGAGATTTTAAAATTGTGGATACAAGTGAAGCCTTCGATTCTGCAACTGTTAATGCCGTTAAAAAATTCCAAAGAAGAATGGGCTTAAGTGTAGATGGATCTGTTGGAAATAAAATGATAGAAGAGTTAAACGTTCCAATAAAATGGAGAATTAGGCAACTTCTGGTGAATATGGAAAGGTTGCGTTGGATGCCTCCTGAAAAAGATAGTAATTATATTTTGGTGAATATTCCCGAATATCGATTACACGTTTTTGATAGTGGGAAAACAGTGATGGACATGAATGTAATTGTTGGCAAATCAGCTAATAGCACTGTGATCTTTACAGGAAATTTAAAATATATAGTTTTCAGTCCTTATTGGAATGTTCCAACGAGTATTGTAAAAAATGAAGTTGTTCCAGCTATCAAAAACAACAGCGACTATCTCGTAAAAAATCACATGGAGATTACCGGTAAAAGTAATGGGCTTCCAGTTGTTCGTCAATTGCCAGGGACATTTAATTCTCTCGGACTTGTAAAGTTTTTATTCCCTAATAATTATGATATTTATTTACATGATACTCCTAACCATGATTTATTTTCTCAAACAAGTAGGAGCTTAAGCCATGGTTGTATAAGAATTAGTGAGCCTAAGAAAATGGCTCAATATCTTTTGCGAAATGACAGTACCTGGAATAGTAAGAATATAGATAGCTCCATGCATTTAACTAAAGAAAGATGGGTAACTCTTAATAAAAAAATTACAGTATTAATAGTATACTTTACAGCTTGGGTTGATAAATCTGGAGAGCTTAATTTTAGAAAAGATATTTATGGTCACGATGAAAAAATGGCTACTAAACTTTTCACTAAATAAATAATTTATCAAACCGCCTTATATAAAAATAGTTGGACCATGCAATTGATTGAAGTAACCGATAAAAAAACTGTTAGAGAATTTCTAAACGTCAGTGTTAAATTGAACAAAATTAACCCGGCATATATTCGTCCAATTGATACTGAAGTGATGGATGTATTTGATCCAGAAAAAAACAAATCTTTTGAATACGGAGAAGCCAAAAGATGGATTCTTCAAAACGATCAGTCAGAAACTATCGGCCGGATTGCTGCTTTCATTAGCAGCAAATACATTAATAAAGGAACTGATTTTTTAACTGGGGGATTTGGATTTTTCGAATGTATCAATGATCAAAAAGCTGCAAATACTTTATTTGATCAGGCAAAGGAATGGTTAACATTAAAAGGTGCAGAAGCCATGGATGGACCAATTAATTTTGGCGACCGTGACAAATGGTGGGGATTATTAGTGGAAGGGTTTGACAATGAACCCATGTATGGTATGTCTTTCAACCCATCTTACTATGAAACGCTTTTCAATAATTATGGGCTTAAGAATTATTATAATCAGTATTACTACTATATGAATGTAGATGATACTTTTTCTGAAAAAATTTTAGAAAGGCACGCTAGAATTAAGGCAAAGACTGACTATTCAGCAAGGCATGCAAAATTGAATCAGATTGAAAAGTATGCAGGGGATTTTACTAAAGTTTATAATGCAGCCTGGGCTCAGCACGGTGAATCCAAAGAAATTACTGAAGCAAATGCCATTAAACTTTTCAAAAAAATGAAACCCATTTTAGATGAGCGTACAATTTGGTTTGCTTATTATAAAGAAGAACCTATTGCAATGTTCATTAATATCCCAGATGTAAATCAATACTTCAAACACTTTAATGGCAAATTTGGATGGAAAGAAAAACTTCATTTGTTGTGGATGAAATGGCGAGGCACTAACAAACAATTAACAGGATTAGCTTTTGGAGTTGTTCCTAAATATCAAGCACTTGGAATAGATAGTTTTATTATTCAAGAATGCGGTTCATTCGCTCAGGGAAAAGGCTGGTATAAGCGTTACGAAATGGGCTGGGCAGGAGATTGGAATCCAAGAATGTTGAATATTTATAAAAGCCTTGGAGGATATCAAAGTAGACGCATGATTACCTTCCGATACCTTTTTGATCAGAATCGACCTTTTGAAAGACACCCGGAAATGAGTTATAAATAATACTTTGCTGTTTCTTTTATCCCCTCTTCATAGCTAGTTGGCTGGAAATCAAAATGTTTTTCAAATTTAGAAGAATCGAAAAGGTAGCTACTATCGTTTTGATAGATCATTTCGTATGACTCCCTGATTGGTTTAATGAATAGTCCTGCTAATCGAATCATTAATTTAGATAACACAGAAAATTGATAAGTCTGATGCATTGCTTCAGCTGCCAAAGCAATAAATTGTTCTCCCGATAAAGGATTTGATTTTGTAGGTAAATGCCATGTTTGATTAAAAGCGTTATTATCTTTTGCTAATAAATATAATGCCTTACCTGCATCAGGAATGTAAGTATAAGAATGGGGCACTTGAGCATTTACTAACCATTGTGCTTTCTTTCCTTTCGAAAAATTATCAAAAACCAGCATATTCGGAACACTAGTTTTAGTAGCGGATGTTCCATAAAAATCTGCACTTCTTGCAATTAAAGCAGTTAAAGCTCCGGAGTTAATTTCAGCCAATAATTGATTCACAATAGAAGCTCTAATTATACCTTTTTTGCTACATGGATTAAAAGCCGTTTCTTCTGTCATCCATCCATCTACCTTTCCATACATATATACATTATCAAAGAAAATAAGTTTTGCACCTGCAGATTTGCATGCATTGATGGTATTCGTCATAACAATTGGCCAAGTTTTAGCCCATGTTTTATAGTCGTATTCTAGTCCCACTAATAAATAAACAATTGAAGATCCCTTCACAGCCTCTAGTGTTTGACTTGCGTCACACAAATCAGCAGAAACCGATTCGACGCCATTCATTTGTTTGGGATGTCGAGCTACAATTCGAACCTGTTCTTTTGAATTCACCAGAATGGGTAATAATTCATTAGCAATTGCGCCACCTGCACCAAGTATAGTATGTAAACCCATAATATTATTTTTAAATTATATATCAACAATACTAATTCAAAATAATCAAAATAGGCGAATCTCCGCCATTTCTAGATTTTTTTCAATGTCAAAAACTTAGTCATCTAAAAATCTGTTCATTGCTTACTTTTGGAGTAGTTACAGCAATTATGGAGAATTTTATCGTTTCAGCAAGAAAATATCGCCCACAGAATTTCAATACAGTTGTTGGGCAACAACATATCACAACCACGTTAAAAAATGCTATTCGGAATAACCAGTTAGCACATGCTTTTTTATTTTGTGGGCCCAGAGGAGTTGGTAAAACAACCTGCGCGCGTATTCTTGCAAAAACAATCAATTGCACCAACCAAACTCCAGAAGGTGAAGCCTGTAATACCTGTAATAGTTGTACTTCATTTGATGCAGGAACTTCTATGAACATTCACGAATTAGATGCGGCAAGTAATAATTCTGTCGATGATATTCGTGCATTAGTTGAGCAAGTTCGATTTGCTCCACAAGCAGGAAAATATAAAGTGTATATCGTAGATGAGGTACATATGTTAAGTGCAAGTGCCTTCAATGCATTTCTAAAAACATTAGAAGAACCACCTCCATATGCCATTTTTATTTTGGCAACCACTGAGAAACATAAAATTTTACCCACCATTTTAAGTCGATGTCAAATTTTCGATTTTAAAAGGATTACCAATAATGATACAGTTGAGCATTTACAAGAAATAGTAGATAAAGAATCTATTAAGGCAGAGAAAGGCGCATTACAAGTTATCGCTCAAAAAAGCGAAGGTTGTATGCGCGATTCTTTAAGTATCCTGGATAAAATAGTGAGTTTCACAAATGGAATAGTTACTTACCAAAATACTTTAGAGCATCTAAATATTTTAGACGAAGATTATTATTTCAAACTTTTAGAATCGATGCAGTCACAGGATTTACCTGCTGCTATGTTGTTGTTCGACGAAATCAATAAAAAAGGGTTTGAAGGGGATTTAGTTTTAAATGGATTTGCAGAATTTATCAGAAATTTATTAGTATGCAAAGACCCTAAATCTGCATTGCTCTTAGAAGTAGTTGAAGGCATGCAAACAAAATACATACAAGCTGCTGAAAAATCAGGAATATCATTTCTAGTAAGTGCTTTGAATATTTTAAATGAGTCAGAGATCAACTATAAAATGGCACGCAATAAAAGATTGCATGTTGAACTCACTTTGATCAAATTAAACTTTCTTCAGCAAGCCATTGAATTATCAGTTGACAATGGTCAACTTGTTAAAAAAAAACGAGTTGATGGGCCAATAGCTTTTAAACTAAAACAGGTTCCTCCTATTCAAATTAACACCCAAGTACCAGTAGGAGCTCCAGAGACAAAACTTTTTATTGAAAATCCAACATCTGCAAAACCAATAGTTAAAACGGTTGTGCCAGCAGCTGTAATTCCAGCTGCAGAGCCTATTAAACCAAAAGTTCCCATTCAATTAGGTGGTACCAAAAAAGGATTGCTCGATTCTTTGAGAGAAAAATATGGCGACCAATATACTATTGAAGAAGTGAAAGAAGCCGAAGTGCTAAATATAGAAAAACTAAGATCCTTATGGGGCACTTTTGCCCTTACATTAGAAGAACAAAAAAAGCACTCTTCTTTTGGGACATTTAAAATTGCGAGATTGTCTATTGAAAATGATATTTTTTTTACCGTCTCAGTGGGTTCAATCACTTCACAAAAATTCGTTGAACAAGAGAGAATGTATCTACTAGAGTACCTTCAAAATGAATTCAATAATAGAAGTATCGCTTTTGAAGTGTTGGTAGATGCCAGCGAACAGGAGGAAGTTCCAGTGCATTTAAGATTAAATAGTCGTCAAAAATTTGAAAGAATCGCTGACCAATTTCCAATTGTTAGAGAACTAAAGGATCGATTAAAAATGGATATTGATTATTAAAATATTATTTCGCTTGTGAATACCCATTTTTAATTAACCAAGGCAAAATTTTCGTACGCTGATCTCCTTGTATAATTATCTCCGCGTCTTTTGAAGAGCCGCCCGTACCACAAAGATTTTTTAATTGCTTGCTTAATACTTCCAAGTCAGATTCTTTGCCAATAAAACCAGTGATTAATGTTACAGCTTTCCCTCCACGATGTTTAGTTTCTAAGCGAATACGCAATTTTTGTTGAGCTGGCAACAGCGTTTCCTGAACTTCATTTGAAGATTCAAATGTAAAATCCGGATCAGTACTATATACAAAACCACGGGTATCTGCTTTATTCTTTTTTGACATATCTCATTTTTTGATTCAATTGCTAAGAGAAACTTGCTTTTAGACTAAGGTCAAGACTTTGAGCTTGATGAATGAGTGCACCTACACTAACAAAGTCAACCCCAGTTGCTGCATACTCTTTTATATTTTGTAAATCTATACCGCCACTTGCTTCTGTTTCGAATGCACCATCAATTAATTTTACAGCTATTGCGACATCAGCAGGTTTAAAATTATCCAGCATGATGCGAAACACTTTTCCCTGACCAATAGCAATTACTTTTTCAACATCTTTCAATGTTCTAGTTTCAACCTCTATTTTTATATTTTGATTATTTGTTTTAGCATAGTTCCATGCTTTATTAATTGCTGGTTCAATACCACCACAATAGTCAATATGATTGTCTTTCAACATAATCATATCATATAAAGCATATCGATGATTAACTCCACCGCCAATTCGAACAGCTTCTTTTTCTAACAATCTAAAATTAGGTGTAGTTTTTCTTGTATCAAGAATGCGTGTATGAAAGCCCTCAAGCAAGGAACTATATTTTTTTGTCAGAGTTGCAATCCCACTCATGCGTTGCATGCAATTTAAAACTAACCTTTCACAACTAAGAATTGTAGAAACTTTTGCAACAATATTAAATGCAATTTCTCCTACAGTCATGCTATCGCCATCTACTTTTAGGGGGCTAAAAATTGCAGCTGGTTCAACTAAATGAAAAATATGTTCAGCTACTTTTAGGCCAGCCAATATTCCATCTTGTTTTATTTTCAATACCGCTTTTCCATCTGCTAAAGGATCGATACAACTCAAGGTTGAATGATCGCCATCACCAATATCTTCATTTAATGCAGAAAGAATTAAATGATCGAGTAGTTCCTGATAAGATTGCATCCTGCAAATCTAGGACTTCTGCTAAAATCTAGTTAACCCGTATAGTAATTATCTGGTGTTTACCACCTTTGGCTTTTAATAATACGGTGATATTATATGGCTTGCCAGAACTTGTTAGTTTTCCTGTAATATATAATGTGCTTCCAATTTCACGATTAGATCCCATTTCAAACCCATTAATACTGTTATCATCAAAGAACATTTTCAAGGCTAATCCAGCCTGATTTCGACCTATATTTTTAACCTCTTCTTTATCTAAGAGCTTTAAATCAATATAATCATCGAAATATTGAGCAATTTCTTCGGTATTAGCAGATTTGAAAGCTTTAACTACCGCATCGGTATCACCTTGTTGAGCAAAAGCTAAGAAACTGAGGAAGAACCCTATTATTACAAATATTTTTTTCATGCGTCTGATTTCTAATGTATCTGTTACATAAAACATGCCAAATTCGATACATTAAACTTGTTTGTCTAAATTAGCAGAAAATAACTAGTAAATTATAACCATTAGAGATGAGTAAGAAAGTAATTTTAGCAATTATGGACGGTTGGGGATTGGGTAAAATCCCTAGTGCAGATGCCATTCAGCAGGCACATCCTGCATTTGTAAGCAGTTTATACAGTCAATTCCCAAATACAACTTTAATAACATGTGGTGAAGATGTTGGTTTGCCAGATGGACAAATGGGAAATAGTGAGGTTGGTCATTTAAATCTTGGTGCAGGAAGGATTGTTTATCAGGAATTACAAAGGATTAACGTTGCCATCCGAACAGGAGAATTAGCTGCAAATGAAATTTTGTTAAGTACAATTCGAAAAGCAAAAACGAGCCATAAGCCGCTTCATTTATTAGGATTATTAAGTGATGGAGGGGTGCATTCGCACACTAGTCATTTAAAAGCAATCCTAAATGTTTGTAAGGCTGAAGGATTAACAGATGTTTATATTCATGTATTTACTGATGGCCGCGACACTGACCCGAAAAGTGGCTTAGGCTATGTTACTGATTTAACAGAATTCTTGCCAGGCTCAGTGGGTAAAATCGCCACAGTTAGTGGGAGATACTACGCCATGGACCGTGACAAACGTTGGGAGAGGGTGAAATTGGCTTATGATGGATTAGTGAATGCGGTTGGACCTACTGCAACAACTGCGATTGCTGCTGTTGAAAATTCTTATACTGCAAATGTGACGGATGAATTTATTCTTCCAACAATTATTGTAGATGCTAATAATCAACCAATCGCAAAAATCCAGTCTGGCGATGTGGCTATTTGTTATAATTTCAGAACAGATCGTTGTAGAGAGATCACAGAAGTGCTTACACAAAACGACCATACGGATTTTGGTATGCAAAAATTAGATCTTACTTATACTACCATGACTATGTATGATCAAAAGTTCAAAAACGTTTCGGCTATATTTGAGAATGACAATTTGATCAATACACTTGGCCAAGTTTTAGAAGCAAATCATAAAAAACAAATTAGAATTGCTGAGACTGAAAAATATCCTCACGTAACTTTTTTCTTTAGCGGAGGTAGAGAGGATCCGTATACAGGTGAAAGTAGAATCATGGTACCTTCTCCCAAAGTAGCCACTTATGATTTGCAACCTGAAATGAGTGCGATAGAAATAACAGATAAACTAATCCCTGAAATCGAAAACGAAACAGCAGATTTTATTTGCTTGAACTATGCAAATACGGATATGGTGGGTCATACGGGTATATTTAGCGCAGCAATAACAGCTGCAAGAACGGTTGATGCTTGTGTGAAACGTGTAGTAACAGCTGCATTGGATCATGGTTATACAGTTTTCCTTACAGCAGATCATGGTAATGCCGATTTCATGATTAATGAAGATGGCACTCCCAATACAGCTCACACTTTAAACCCAGTACCATTCTTCATTATTGATAAAGAATGGAGAGGCGCTATTAAGCCAGGAAAGCTAGGCGATTTAGCTCCCACCATTTTAAAAGTAATGGGTCTAGAAATTCCAAAAGAAATGACAGGAAATATTCTCATTTAAAATATATAATTATGAAAAAAGTAGGAATTGGAATTCTCGTAATTCTAATATTATTACAGGCTTATCGACCTGCAAAAAACGATTCCAAAAAAATAGATAACGATATTTCAAAGTCATATATAGTTCCTGATGATGTGAAACAAATACTCGCGAAGGCTTGTTACGACTGTCATAGCAATAACACTACATACCCATGGTACAATAATATTCAACCTGTTGGGATTTGGTTAGCGAATCATGTAAACGATGGAAAAAGGCATCTGAACTTTAATGATTTTACTAGTTCGCCAATTGCTCGTCAGTATAAAAAATTGGACGAATGTATCGAGCAGGTGAAAGAAGGTGATATGCCATTGGAATCATATACCTGGATTCATAAAGAAGCAAAATTGAGCGATATTGAAAAACAAAAACTATTCGATTGGTGTACATCAATCAGGGATAGTATTAAATCAAAATATCCCGCCGATAGTTTGGTTTTACCAAAAAGAAAATAATAAAAAACCCCGATTTAGTTCGGGGGTTTTTATTACCCATTTCTGCCCGATTGAAGCTCCTAGCTGAATATTCGTTTACTTTGCAGCATGGAAATTACTTCAGCTCAATACAATATATCATCCGCCCTGGTAACGCAATGTCCCAAACCAGACAGGCCTGAATATGCTTTTATTGGGAGAAGTAATGTGGGTAAATCTTCATTAATCAATCTGCTTACTAAACAGAAAAATCTAGCAAAGACATCTGGAACACCAGGCAAAACACAGCTCATTAACCATTTTGATATAGAAAGCTCTGGAGCATTAAGGGGTCCTAAAGAAAAGTGGTACCTAGTTGATCTTCCGGGTTATGGATATGCAAAACGTTCTATTTCTGATAGGAATCGATGGGAACAAATGATTGATGGATATTTAAGAAAAAGAGAGAATTTGATGCAAGTTTTTGTATTAATTGATAGTAGACATACCCCTCAGAAAAATGATTTAGAATTTGTCAATCAACTTGATCATTGGGAAATTCCATTTAGTTTGGTTTTTACAAAATCTGATAAAGAAAAACCCGGGGTCGTTGCCAGAAATGTGGAGGCATTTATGAATAAACTTAAAGAGACCTGGCAATTCCTTCCTAGGCATTTTGTTACCAGTGCAGAAAAAAAAGTGGGAAGAGAAGAAATTTTAGCCTTATTACAGCAGATGAATAACGATTTTAAAATGGCTCAGAAATAAAGGGCTACAAATCAGTTGAATCAGAATTGATTCAACAACAACTATTTTTTTTTAATTACTAGTTGCAGATCTTATCTGCGCAGCAACTGCTAGCAAAGGCTTCTGGCTTGGCTTTGAAAGCGAATCCCATTCCTAAAATATATCCCATTGCTTCGCGTAATGCATCATTACTTTTGAATTGTGGATTGGTATTAATGTCTGCATGAACTTCCATTTCTATATGGTGTTCAATAAACAAGTCGCATAATTCATACGCCACTTCAATACTTTTCGCAACTTCTACCAACATTCTTTCTTTGATGTGGTATTTTGTTTTTGTTTTTTCATTGTGGATATACATGAACCCACCATTGTGCTCTCTTAAAAATACAATCACTGTTGCGAACTCTGTATCTTCTCCTTTCACTTGGCTATCAGTGCCGATACATACTTTCAATTTAACACGCTTTTCAGTTTCCTGAACAATAGCATCTTCCACCGCTTGTTTGATGGGTAAATTTATCAGCTCACCGTTAAATTTTCTCCAACGCATATGTTTGTTGTTTTTGTAATTTACTGAATAAAGTTTGCGAAACACTTAGTGAGAAATGATCTTATTATTAACAGCAGGTGGAAAACCTATAAACAAGTTTGTCGCAATAGCGGCGACTCAATTGGCAACTTTGTCATATTTTAAAGAATAGTACGGATATTGTTATACTGTAAAACCTAATATAATTCAATGAAAATACTTTTAACTTATCTCAAGCCTTATAGATGGCATATCATTCTGGCATTAGCACTTGCCGGGATTAATCAAACTTTTTCAATGTTCGACCCCATGATCTTTGGGAAATTGATAGATCGTTTTGCAAGTCACCCCAAAGTTGCTGATAATGGAAGTCTTAGAGATGAGGGTACTTATGTAAAAGGTCTTGGATTTATGCTTTTCTTATTAGTAGGTACTGCTATGGTTAGCAGGATTGCTAAAGCATTTCAGGATTATACGGTAAATGTGATTATCCAGAAATTTGGTGCAAAGATTTTTACTGATGGACTTAAGCATTCTATGCGCTTACCCTACCAGGAATTTGAAGACCAAAGAAGCGGTGAAACTCTCTCGATCTTAACCAAAGTGAGAAGCGATACAGAAAAATTTATTGGTTATGTGATCAATGTCTTATTTGGAATTTTAGTGAGCGTGATTTTTGTTTCCATTTACGCTACCCGTTTACATTGGTCAATTATGCCTATTTATATGGGAGGTGCTATTTTAATAGCCATTGTGACCAATTTATTAAGTAAAAAAATAAAATCCATTCAAAAAAATATTGTCAAGGAAACTACTTCACTAGCTGGATCTACCACAGAAAGTTTACGCAATATTGAACTTGTAAAAAGTCTTGGACTGACAGATCAGGAAGTTAAAAGATTAAACACTAATACTTATAAGATTCTTGGATTAGAACTTCGAAAAGTAAAAAATATCCGTTCATTGAGTTTTATACAAGGAACGATGGTAAATTTTTTACGTCAGGTAATTACGTTTACATTAATGTGGTTATTGTTTAGAGATGTATTAACTGTTGGGCAACTAATTTCATTACAATTTTATAGTTTTTTCATATTTGGTCCTTTACAAGAAATAGGAAGTATTATAATAAGTTATCGTGAGGCAGAAGCTTCCATGAGTAATTTTCATAACCTCATGCTTAAGAAAGTTGAACCAAAACCTTTGGAACCGAAGCAGGTTGGAATGATCGAGGAATTAGAATTCAGAAATATTGCTTTTAAACATCAAACAGCTCAATACAAAGCGCTTGATGGTATTTCATTTGATGTAAAAAGAGGTGAAACAATTGCTTTTGTAGGCCCATCAGGTGCAGGAAAAAGCACACTCGTAAAACTATTAGTAGGACTTTATAGAACTCAAGATGGTACTATTTTTTATAACGGAATTAATGGACACGAAATAGATTTTGATGAGCTTCGAAGTCAAATCGGATTTGTTACACAAGACACGCAGTTATTTGCTGGAACCATTCGCGAAAATCTAACATTTGTATTTCCAGAAGCAACAGATGATGATGTACGAGACGCTCTTCACAAAGCTAGTTGCGACAATCTTTTATCAAGGGCAGAAAAAGGTCTAGACACAATGATAGGTGAAGGAGGGTTAAAATTAAGTGGTGGTGAAAAACAAAGGTTATCTATAGCCAGAGCACTTTTGCGTCATCCTCATTTACTTATTTTTGATGAAGCAACATCTTCACTAGATAGTATTACAGAGGAAGAGATTACAAATACAATTCGTAGGATTTCTACAGAAAAAGAACAGATCACTGTGATGATTGCACACCGTTTAAGCACCATTATGCATGCTGATAGAATATATGTACTTGAAAAAGGGCAGGTGGTAGAAACTGGCAGCCATCTCCAATTATTGGAAGAAAAAGGTTTGTATTATGCGATGTGGCGTCAACAAATAGGCGAAAGAAAAATTTTAGCGACGGTTTAAAAAGAAAAGGCAGGAAAATAATTCCTGCCTTTTCTTTTTAAAATTTACTTTTTATATACTCAATCATATTGGGATTTTCTAATCCCTCCATATCGCTTAGTTCCAGTTCAATAGCTTTATTACTCATCATAATTTCAATAAATGAAAATATAAGCGATACTGTAAATGCAAGTAGACTAGCAGCAAAGAAAATATTAGCTACAAATTTTTCATCAATATAAAATAGAAATATAGAAAAAATTGCAGCAATAAAAGTTATAATTCCTAAGCCCTGCATGTGCTTAATCAGATTTAATCGATAACGAAGGCTTTTAATCTGAGCGTGTATCGTTTTATTTCCTTCTTTATTCTCTACATATTTATCATGTAGACTTCTTACACGATTTGACAATGCTAAGAATCTATTGGTATACGCAAGCATTACCAAACTAATTGCAGGGAATAACAATGCGGGTGTATTGATAGAGATATCCATACTTAAATTTAGGCTTTTGTTTTAAAACTCAATGGCATATTGAGTTTTACACTAAAGTTTCGTCCCATATTAAAAACACCCATTCTACCTGTTGCTTCATTGATATCTGTATATTTTAATCTACTCAGATGGCTTTGATATGCCACATCTGTAAGATTGTTGAGAGAAAAATGAATGCTAAAAACAGTTTTATTTTCACGCACAAAATCAGTACCCACACCAATATTATATAAGGTATAACCAGGTGTAACAGTTTCAGTATTGTAGGCAGTAAAAATTCTGTTTTGGGCATACATATTATCCATTTCCAATTTCACATAACTATTTCTAAAATTCGCGTGTTTCTTATTGAAATTAGCTCTTAACACACTTAATAATCTTGCAGGTGGAATAAAAGGAAGTTTATTTGTTCCTTCAAATTCTTGATTAAAATGTGCTGCTACATAAGAAAAATTATTTTCAAAATGCAGCCAGTCAAGTGGATGGGGATGAATATCCAGTTTCGCTTCTAGTCCATATAATGATGCGCCAGCCTGACGAAATTTAAAGGCACTAATCAAACTACCTTCTGAATGTACTAATGAATCTCCTCCAAACACAGACTCCAGTTTACTATAAAAAATAAAGTTTTGAATATTATTAAAGAACCCATTTAATGCAAAGCTTATATGGTCTCTATTAATTTCAAAACCAGCATCAATTTGTAGAGTGGTTTCAGACTTTAAATTATTATCACCATATTCATATCGATTAGTTCCTTCATGAGCTCCATTACTTGCTAATTCAGAAACGTTAGGCGCTCTATAACCCCTGGCTAAATTAAATTTCCAAGTAACTTCATCATTAGGTGAATAGCTTAACCCAATACTACCACTAATATTCCCAAAATTTTTATTAAAAGCAGTAAATCTTGAAAGACCATACTGCATAAACCCTTTACCGATAGTGTTTCTATAATCTGATCTTAGACCGCCACTAATCGTAATCTTGTCGAAAGTTTTTTTACTATATACAAATGCACCAATATCGAATTGGCTATATTCAGGTATTAATTTTCTTTCAGCAAGGTTACTATTCTGTTGATACATTCCAGATACTCCAATTGAAGTAAGCCAACCATTGTGATCTGCTAAATTATATTGTATGCTATAGTTGAGTGTTTTTAAATCAAAAAATAAATCTGGCTGATTGGGATGATCTACATCTCCAAATTCTCTTCTTCTATTGTCTTGAAAACCTATATTAATTGCTATTCTACCAGATCCAAATTTAAAATTATTATCGGATGCAATTTTAAAATGAGTTACTTGCTGATAAGGAGTTATCATACTTCTGCTATCCAATTCTTCCTTTGTAGCAGTATGTTGAAGGGGTGTGCCAGAGTATACTAGAAATGCACCAGTAATACTATCTCTAGCACCTTCTACAATTCCTATATGTTGATTAAAATTACTGATCAGCAAATGGCTATAACCCCATGATTTATTAATTCCAAAATAGCCACCGAAATTCTTTTCATTAAACCTGCTATTAAACACTTTACCATCAAAAGCATTTTGGTAATCACCTGCACTTTTATAGGTGCCATATGCATTCCAGTTAAATCCATTTTTTAAATGGCCGGCGATATTTCCATTGGTACCATATAAACCGTTATTGCCGTTGAATGTTCCCATGATATTTCCACCAATGGTTCCTTTTTCAACTGGAACATTGGTAATTAAATGAACAACTCCAGCCATTGCATCGCTCCCGTAAAATAAAGATGCGGGACCTTTTAATACTTCCACTTTTTGGATACTATATTCATCCACTTCAATGCCATGTTCATCACCCCATTGTTGCCCTTCCTGACGAACCCCATCATGAACTGTTACCACCCTATTATATCCCATTCCCCTGATCACAGGTTTTGAAATTGCTGGCCCCGTTCCTAAATTGCTCAATCCAGGAACCATTTTACTTAATGCATCAATAATATTTGTAGAAGATGCTTGCATTAAATCGGACCTTTTTACTATAGATATTGGTTGTGACGAGAGTTTTGTTTTAGTGGCAGATGCAACTCCTGTAACAGTAACTTCTTCGTGTTCTACTACAGCTTCGAACATTTTAAAATTCTTCTCAGTCTTTCCAGTGATATCTATGTTTTCAATGATCGTAGCAAAGCCTTGAAATGAAATCTCAACTAAGTATTTACCAGCTTGTAAACTTTGACTTTTAAATATGCCATTAGAATCAGTGATAGTTCCAAATTTTGATTCATGAAAATATATACTCGCTCCATTGAGAGGACTGCCTGTTTTTTGATCTAAAACTTTCCCGGTTAAATATGATTTATTATTTCCTGCTAAACCTTTGCTTTTATCGGTATGAGAGGATTGTTGTGCTTTTGTAGCGCCTACCAAGACTGTGACCCCAATTAAAATCTGATAAAATAAGTTGCTCATTGTTACAATTTAGGACTTCAGTTAATAGTTAAAAGCAGGTAGCAACCGCTGATCCAAAACTGAATCAAGAATTGCAAATATACTATTGACATAAAGATTCTAGGTCCTGTTTGAATATTTTAACGATTGAATATCAGTTTGCCAGAAAACTTTAAAACCAGCGTTCACCCTTTCCAAATTATTCCATTTTCTGTCAAAATCCATTTTTTTGAGGTTTTTATGCAATATTTCTAAACTAGGATGCAGCAATTAAATGCATTTTATGTCTATATTTATGGGGAACTTAAATTCCCCTCATGACCGAACAGGCAATTATATCGGGATGTTTACACAATGACGTTGCAGCGCAACGGGAGTTGTATAACAGATATAGTCCTAAAATGCTCAGTGTTTGTTATCGTTTCGCTCAAAATCGCGAAGACGGTGAAGATATGTTGCAGGAAGGATTTATCAAGGTATTCACCCAGATACATACTTTTCAAAATAAAGGTGCTTTTGAGGGATGGATTAGAAGAATCATTGTTCATACTTGTATCAATTTCTTAAAAAAGCATAAGAAATTCAACGAAAGTGTTGATTTAGATTATGCTTATTATTTACAGGTTAAAGAAGAAACGGTTCCATCTATCATGCAGGCACGCCAAATTGTGGAATGTATTAGATTGTTGCCCTTAGGTTACCGAACAGTTTTGAATTTGTACGCTTTGGAAGGTTACAGCCATAAAGAGATTGGCGCTATGTTGGACATTGGAGAAAGTACCAGCAGAAGCCAATACACCAGAGCCAAAACAATGCTGGAACATATCCTAATAAGAAAACAAATCATCGAAAGGCCAAAGGAAGAATTCAACTTATTGGCCACGTTGAAAAAATAGTTGCTGCCGCCGCTGTATATGGATAACAAAATGTACCAAGACGAATTGGAAGAATTTCTTCAGGATGAGATTAATGATCATCGAATGTATCCTTCTGACCAGATCTGGAGGAATATACAGGCGGAGGTTCATGGTCCTCAAACTTGGCCAGCTCTTACATTTATTTCTTTATTTATTATTTCCGCACTTACTGTTGCTACTCTTCTAAATAATCATCCAAATCAGATAGCAGGAAAATTAGTTGCACTGAAAAATCTGAATAATAAGAAGCCGGTTACTGAGAATCCGACTCCACTAATTTCAGATTTCAATGCAATATCACCTGAACAAGTTACAGCTTCTACTATAGCACAAATAGAAAAACAAAGATTAAAAACTGAAGTCAATAAAGTTCTATCAGAAGCTCCAGTAATTCCTTTGCAGTTTTTAAAAGAAGATATAAAAAAATCTTCTCCTGATGTATTATCAAAGCAATACGAATTGCCTTCTATACCTTCATTTATCAACGAAGCAAATAATAATTTTAGTTCTTTAGTATCAATAAATACTCCCGAATCTGTTGCTAAATCAAATATCCTTTACGATGTAATAGAAGCTGGTTCTCCTATTCAATTCAAACAAGAAATAAATACAGTACCAGTTGAAAATAAATTAATCAAGAACAGTTCTTCAGAACAAATTGCCAATAATCAAAAATTAGAAGCTAGTTCTGCAGACGATTATCTTAAAGAATTCGCTTATAAACCAATTACAACAGTTAGTTCAAAAAATTCAAAAGTTGGGTTTGGGTTTTACATTACTCCTTCTACTAGCTATCGTAAATTATCCGACTCTAAAGCAAAAGAAATTTTAGGCGCCGCTCCAGCAACGGCACCTGTGGGATTGAACTATACTACCAATATCAACGAAATAGTAAGACAAAAACCAGCTGTTGGTTTAGAATTGGGATTTTCTATGTTGTATAATATGAGTAGCCGTTTTAAATTCAAAACTGGAATTCAATTCAATATTCGTCAATATTATATTGAAACATTTCAATCAGTTGCTGATTTAACTACTATTTCATTAGTAAATAATCATGGCATTGAAAATGTAAGTGTTTTATCACTTTATAATAATAATACCGGCTATAGTAAAGCAGAATTAGATAATAAAATGTACCAGGTTTCTGTTCCTATCGGATTTCAATACGATGTTATTAAAGGAAAATATATAGGAATTACAGCGGAAGCTACTATTCAACCAACTTTTACATTGAACAAGTCATTATACCTTTTATCAACTGATTATAATCACTACGCAGATGGTAATAGTTTGATGCGTAAATGGAATATTAATAGTTCATTCGGGATTAACCTAACCTACCAAACTGGTGTATACCAATGGTTCCTAGGGCCACAAGCTAGATTTCAAACCCTTCCTACCTATTCCAACAAATATCCTATTACTGAGTACCTGATGGATTATGGTATTCGACTTGGTTTTATCAAACGGATTAAATAGCAAAAAATCACTTTGTTAAAGCACAACAATCATTTGAACAATTTGATGGTACTTACCTGCTTTTGAATAATTTTGGCTATGAAAAATTGTATCTGTCTTTTTATACTTCTATTTATAATGGCAAGCTGTAAAAATAAAAAAATTGCGAAAACGGAAAGGTCGAATACTGATACCACAAAATTTTTTGCCTTAACTAGTTTTTTTAATGAACAAATAGTTGATGTTGATTTGAGAGCATATCCTATTTACTTAATAAAAGAATTAAATGGGAAAAAAGATTCCATGGGAATCGATAAAGATGTATTTAAATCTTATGCAGCTATATTTTTAAATAAAGATGTAAGTTCTCCAGAAATGCATGATAAATATACCGAAACCGTATTTCATGATTTGAGCACTAAAAGTTATACTTTAAATTATCGTCCAAAGTCAGTGAATGAACCTATACAAAACATCGACATCTTATTGGATGAAAATACCAATTTAGTTAAACGTGTTTTTATTAGAACTGAAACTATGATTAAAGACACTAGCATCATTGAGCAGTGTAACTGGAAAGCAGATAAAAGTTTTCAGATTAATAGATTTTCCAAAACGCCCTCGGGATATGTATCCAACGAATTTAATTATGTGAATTGGAATGATAGAAAAAAATGATAAAGTAGGATGACTTCAATTGAATTTCAAAAAATAGCACATACGATTCCTACAAATCCTGGTATCTATAAATACTATGACGGAAATGACACATTGCTATATGTAGGGAAAGCAAAAGATCTTCGTAAACGTGTTAGCTCCTATTTTTCAAAGACTTTTACCACTTACAAGACTCATGAATTGGTATTACGCATTCATAAGATTCAATTCACAATAGTTGATTCTGAGCAAGATGCTTTTTTATTAGAGAACTCTCTGATAAAAGAATACCAGCCTAAATACAATATCAATTTAAAGGACGACAAAACTTATCCATTTATCGTCATTAAAAAGGAGTCTTACCCAAGAGTATTTTTAACTAGAAATAAATTAAATGATGGCTCAGAATATTTAGGTCCCTTCACTTCTGCAGGAAATGTAAGGGAACTAATTTCATTTATTAAACAATTCATTCCCCTTAGAACTTGTAAGCTACCATTAACAGAATCAAATATTCAAAAGGGAAAGTTTAAGGTTTGCCTCGAATACCATTTAGGTAATTGTAAAGCCCCTTGTGTTGGTTTACAAAATGCAGCTGATTACGATGATGGGTTACAACAAATGCGCAATTTGTTGAAAGGAAACCTGAACCCAGTTATTTCGCATTTTAAAAAAGAAATGCAGCAAGCAGCTTCTGATATGGCATTCGAAAAAGCTGAACTGATTCGAAAAAAAATAGACCACTTAGAAAACTATGAGGCAAAATCGATTATCGTAAGCAAACATCTATCCAATCTTGATGTTTTCTCCATAGTAAGAGAAGCGCAATGGGGATATGTAAACTATTTGATGGTTCAGAATGGAACGATTGTTCAAACACATACAGTGCCTTTAGAAACTAAGCTCGAAGAAACAGATGAAGAAGTGTTGAGTTTTGCAATAGCAAACTTGCGATCTACATTTAATAGTTTATCTAACGAAATTATTGTTCCTCTTTCAATTGATTACCCAGATCCTCTTATTACCATTACCATCCCAAAAGCTGGAGACAAAAAAAAGTTACTCGAGCTCTCCGAAAAAAATGTTTACTATTTCAAGGAAGCATTGCACAGAAAACAATTATTGCATTTAGAGGGCAAAACAGATCACGAAAAGAAAAAAGTATTATATGAGCTACAAGATTATTTACAATTATCAGAAGTCCCTACGCATATAGAGTGTTTTGATAACAGTAATTTTCAAGGAAGTTTTCCTGTTTCTGCCATGATATGTTTCAAAGATGGGATGCCAAGTAAAAATGATTATCGACATTATAATGTAAAAACTGTTGTAGGAATCAATGATTTCGCAACTATGACAGAAGTCGTTTACAGACGATATAAGCGAGTATTGGAGGAATCCCTTCCAATTCCTCAACTTATAATTATTGATGGCGGCAAAGGGCAACTAAGCGCTGCTATGGAAAGTATTCACAAGTTGGGATTACATGGCAAAACAACAGTTGTTGGTTTGGCAAAAAATGAAGAAGAAATATTTTTCCCAGGAGATAGCAGCTCTATTAAAATACCCTGGGATAGTGATAGTTTAAAATTGGTTCGCAGAATTAGAGATGAAGTACATCGTTTTGGTATCACTTTTCATAGAAATCAGCGATCCAAAGGAAGTTTCAAAAACGAATTAGAAACCATCAATGGTATTGGAAAACAAACAGCAGAACAATTATTGAAACAGTTTAAATCTGTAAAGAATGTTAAGGAACAATCTCTTAGCAATTTAAGTAGCATTATCGGGCCTCAAAAAGCCGGATTAATTTTTTCTCATTACCATTCTGAAGAGTAGGCATAAAAAAGGGGCCAGGATGAACATCCAGCCCCGTTTTAAAATCCAATATCCTATGAAAAACCATAACCAAGTTAAGTAAACTATCGCATTAAAAAAAGAGAACTTGCAAGAAAAGTAGCATAAATTTTGAAAAAATCATAAAAAAAGAGGCAAAATTGCCTCTTTTTTAGAATTGTATACGATTTCAGGTTAGTAGGCCCAAAGATCCTGTTCGTAATTAAATATTTTCTCTTTGATATTTTGTCCTTCTAACAAACGCATCAATGGATCCTTAATTAATGCATTTAAATATTTATCCCCGGGGTTATTGATGGTAGATTTAATAACATAGGAAGAAAAATATCGACTTTCAAAAAGCTCTTCCCAAGACATCCTGCCCGCATAGTTTTTAGGATTATATACCTCATACTTTACTAATGATTTTCTCAAATCAGGATAATAGATCCAGAATAAAGTTCTAGGTTGAGATTTGCCAGCAACTACTTGTTTTGCAATTGGAGCAATCCCAATGATACGGCAAGTCATTTTGCTAGATTCTTTGTCAAAGATCCATTGCTCTTTAATTCGGAAAGTATATACTGAATCAGGACTGAATCGTGGTTTTCTGGTGATTACTTTTTCAATTGCACCGCTCACAGGATCTGCTACATCAACCGTATCTAAAGTTCCTGCTGTAAGATTAGCAATCTGATCTGATGTTAAAGGAGTTTTGAATAGATCGTTATCAGGAGAAAAAGCAACTACACTATCATACTTAATGGCGTTTAACAGAATAGAAAAGAATCGCTGATCGCCATTATCATCTCTCCCAGGGTACATAAACCCTTGGTTCATTTTTTCATGTCCGTCGATTTCTTCCCATACAAACTGACTCCATACCTGATCATCCTCACGGATATAATCATATTCGAGTGGTTTTCTATCCTTCGTTAATTGTCGGTCAACTGCATAATTACTTCTTAAAGACACTTCTTGTTTTGTATCAAATCCACCAACTATTGTTGTATCGAATCTAACAGTTACAGCAGAATTATTTACTGGCGCCGGTGTATTAACTACCGGACTAGCATTTGGTCTCGAAGTATCCGGAGATACAGACCCTGCAGTATTATTCAAATATGCTGACTTAGTTCTTGTAGTTGGATTGGTAGCTGCTGCAGGAGTTGTTGCAGTTTTTGTAGTACCTGTTTTATATTTTGATTGGGCATGTACCATAGCATGTAACCCAACAAAAAACACCAAACCGAATATTATTAATTTTCTCATACCCACATTTATTGAAGTGTAAACGAAATATTTTGATCTAATTGTCTATTCCCACCAGGTCCTTTTACTTTGATTTCATCAATCACAACTGTAGAACCGGGTTGACATCTTTTAAGTAATGCTTGAGCTTCTGCGTTAAAATAATATCCAGTTACTTCTGCAACTCCCAAACCATCATCAAAGCCTTTACCAGTGCAGATTAATGTAAACGAAGTAACCTCGTATTTAACTCCTTCGAAAACGAAATCTCTAAGTTCTGCTGCAACACCTCTTTGAACACGGAAAACGTTAGCAGCAATTGGTCCGCCAGCTTTTCCACCTACCGTTGCCAATGGATCTGGTACTCTTTTAATAGGTATAGTAATTTTCTGAGAGCTTTTCCCATCAGATGCAGTAACTATTGCGGAACCAAGGTTTGCGCAACTTACTAAATACTGACCAGGTCCTTCTTTTCTAGAACTCACACCATTCCCTTCAACAGATACATTTACTTTTTCATCGCCGCCGCCGCCAGTAACACTTAATGGATTTTCAAGTCCTTGATAAAAGACACGTGTTTTATCGGTAGAAACTACTAATCCGGAAGGAACACCAACGGTATATCTTACTTCTTTATCAACTTTTGCAACTGTTCCATCAGGTTTAATAAAAGAAATACTTACCCTTTTTACTGCAGGACCAGAACCACTTACTGTGGTTTTATATTCAGCTGAACCATCTTCTTTCACAACAACATTTGCTCCATCGATAGAAATATTAGGTTTTGCTGCTTTACTAAATGCACCGATACCTGCTGTAATAACTAATTCTTCACCAGGCATCAAGTATTGAGAGTTTGTGCCTGCGAATGCTTGAAACTCATCATAAATCAATTCAACTTCTCCAATTTCTTTATGACAATATTCTACTACCTGAGCTTCACTATTTTTGATATCGTTTTGAAACTTACTTAAAATAGTAATTGCAGCAACAGTAGGTGTCATATGAAAATAGAGATACGCCATATCATCTTTCACAGCACTATTCTTTGTAGGAGGTGGAGTTAAATCTAAGGGTAAAGTTGGTCCTACTTCCTTAGCCACATCTGCATCAATAGCCAATAAATCTTCTTTATACTTTTTTAATTTATCGAATAATAACTTTCCCTTCCCTTTACCATTCGGTGCATTTTCTACTAACAATCGAGTAGCTGCTTCCAAATCGTCTTCTTTATAATCTTCAACACCATCAACTAATTTCAAACCTGATTCTTGCTTTAATTCAAGCTTTAAAGCTTCAATATAAGCATAGAGTTCATCTGATAAAACCTTTGCTTTTTGAGCTTTAGGCATCCAGATCTCAGCTTTTTCTTTAGTCTTAGGATCTTCTAGTTTTTTCTGAAAAGATTTGAAGATATCAACGTTCTTTTTCTCCACCATTGAACTAGCGGTATTCAAACTGTTATTTACAGTTTTGAATGCGTTCAAGATTTCGTTAGAAACATTCAGTGCCAATAATGCAGTAAGCACTAGGTACATCATGTTGATCATCTTCTGCCGCGGCTCCTTAGGTAATGACATGCTAACTTAAATTTAGAAATACAAATTTAGAATTGGTTCAGCTTACGCTTTTTATTTTCCTTGCATAGCAGTTAACATGCTGCCATATACCTGATTTAATTTTCCAAGGTTATTGGCAAGTGCTGCAATCTCTGCTTTTGCTTTGAGTGCATCATCTGCAGTGCCTGTCATTGCTGCTGAAGCTTGAGACAGTTTACCATAGAATTGATTCAATGCTTTCAGGTGATTATTACTCTCCTGTAATTCCAATTCGTATATTGTATTTAAAGATGTTAGGTTCTTATTCAAACCTTGCATTTGTTCGTGAAAACTTTTGGCAGATTCAGCAGCACCACTAAAGCCAGCTAATGAATGACTTGCATGTTGCGTTGCATCTTTAAATGCACCAACTGCAACTGCAGCATCTTTAGCTTTTGATGAAAAATCAGAAGTTGATTTTACAACATCGCCTATCTCACCAATATGTTCTACAGTTGTTCCCAATTTTTGAAAGCTATTACTCAACTTACTCAAGTTAGCTGGAGTAATTTCTGCTTCTTGCAACATTTTATCCAATTGCTTTAATGCAGGATTTCCAGTTTCAACAGGAGCCGGAGCATAAGCAGGGCCCATATCTGGAGGAGGCAAAATAGCATAAACTAAAAATATCAAAGCCTCGGTACTCAAACCGATTTTTAAGGCCCAGTCTGCCCATGACAAGTGCAAAATTTTTGCCATTGCACCAAAAATTACAACAGCAGCACCAACACATACTATTACGTTTACTGCTCGATTTACAGTAGGAGAAACACCTTGGGCCATAACGGTTATTTTTAAATATTAGTTAAAACGTTTTTTTTTAAGTCAGTATAATTATTGATTATACTTATAAATTTTCAGTGAACTATTTCAGTAATTATTTTCTAGTCTTAGGTGCTAAGTCGATTACGCAACGGAATCCAATATAAGATTTTGCAGAATCCTGATATTCAAAGTTTCTGGTACTTACTTGCAAGAAATATCCCACATCTTTCCAGCTTCCTCCGCGAATTACTTTACGCTTCATTCTTGGTGGATCAGAATCTTTTGCATCAATTCGAACATCCGGACTCATATCGCTAACAAAATTGTAAGCTCCTTCGTAGAAATAAGAATTTGTCCACTCAGCTACGTTACCAGCCATATTATATAAACCATAATCATTCGGCCAATATGCATCTGCACGAACTGTATAGAACCCTCCATCTTCAGCATAGTTTCCACGTCCTGGTTTGAAGTTGGCTAATAAGCAACCTTTTTTATTTCTTAAATAATAGTTACCCCAAGGATACATAGAATTGGTTCGAGCACCCCTTGCAGCATATTCCCATTCTGCTTCACTTGGCAATCTAAAATCACTTTCCACAGTTAATTTTTTCCTTTCTAAAAAGCTATTCAAGTAATGTGAACGCCAATGACAGAATGCAACTGCCTGCTTCCAGTTTACCCCTACTACTGGATAGTTTCCAAATGAAGGATGAGAAAAATATCTTTTTGTCATTGGTTCGTTATAAGAATACGAGAAGTCTCTCATCCAAACCAATGTATCAGGATATACTTGTTGATCCCTTTTTACCATGAACTCTTTACGAGGATGCCCTGCATTTTCTCTTCTAGCAGCAGATTGCAAATCAAAATACTCAATTCTATAAACCAATTTCTCTGGATCAATCTCAGCCTTACCATATAATCTATTATCTGGAGCAAGATTCAATTCATTTAATTTTTCAATTGTATTTCTATCGTATTTGATGGTTGCCACTTTTCGTGGATCAACCGCCATGGTATCGTCGTCTTTATTTATGCCCTGTCCGAAAAGGATTTTAAAAGCTAATGAATCTCTGGTCCAAGTAACAAACTGACGATACTCATTATTCGTAATTTCAGTAGCGTCCATCCAAAAACCTGGAATAGAAACTTGTCTATTACGAGTAGTCATGTTATAACTAATATCCTCATCACTAGGTCCCATATGAAATGTTCCCGGTGGGATATAAACCATGTGCAGCGGTCTATTCATGCTCTGTTTAGAAGCTGGAGCTAAACCATGCAACTGTCCATCATCTGGCATCGATGATTTTGTGTTATTACCTTTCTTGAAAAAGCAAGAACTCATGCTTAGTGAAAATGCCGCTAATAGTATTATAGTTAAGTACCCTTTCATTTGATCAGAATGATTTTTTTGACAGTGACAAATATAAGTTTTTCATTGGCTCTAAACCTAAATTGAGATTTTGTTACCAATAAATTAAATCGTGTAGAAATCTACCTATGGGGGCTACTTTTTTGTGCAAAAAAAAATTTTCGGCATCAGATACCGTTGTAATCCTAAGCAAATTAGGACAAAATCTGTTACACATTTGCTAAAAAGTCAACAATATTATAAAAAGGCCTTAAACAGGTAAAGTTCTTACAGATATAAAAAGCTACCGGAATAGCAGTTTCTCTATTTGCTAATAACGGGAAATTGCTGAAATTAGTTTCCCCAGACTGAATTATTTTATTAGGAATGTATTTTTTCATAACTGTTGGAAGATTTTTCTCAAAATCTCTTCCAGTTATGGCAATTTCCATTACTTCAAAACAGTATAATTGCAAAATTGAAGCCCATATTCCAAATGAACCTGGATATTTAATAGTATTCTCCTGCAATGTATTACTCAGCCTTTGTGCCAATAGTACCCATTCTCTCCTGTCAAAAACCTTTGACAGATAAAGCAAATTTGATGCCATAATGGAATTACCACTTGGAGTTGCCCCATCATAAATCTCCTTTTTACGAATAATTACGTCATTTTGCTGATCATGAGTAAAATAAAAAAAGCCGGTTTCCTCTTCTTTAAAATGAGCTATTGCCATTTCCATCAGTTCCTGTGACTTTAATAAATAGGACCCATCCCCTGTAATTTCTTGCAAATGGATAAGGGCTTGAATAAGGTAAGCATAATCATCTAAAAATGCAGATTGCTTGGCTTGCCCATTTTTATAAGTATGAAACCACTTTCCATCGCTTTGGGAAAAATTTTTTTCTAAAAATAACATATGACGCTTGGCAATCTCTTTATAAGACTCAATACCAAGTGCCGCATAAGCTTTGGAATAAGCTGTATTCATTAATGCATTCCACCCAAGCAAAATTTTATCATCTAATGAGGGTCTTACTCTTTTAGTCCTCGCTTCAAACAATATTTTTTTTGATCTTTCAATTAATTTTTCAAATTCGGCAAGCTCAAGTCCATTTAATCTTGCAAAATCTTCAGGGCTATCTCTAACCCATAAAATATTCGTGTGTTCCCAATTGCCTGCATTTTCTATTTGATAATATTTACAGAAAATGACAGCATCGTCTTTTAATAATTCTTGAATTTCCGCTAATGACCATGTATAAAATTTGCCCTCCACTCCTTCACTATCCGCATCCAAAGCGCTAAAGTAGCCACCTTCTTCACTGGTAAGTTCTCTTTCAATAAAAGCTATACAATCTTGAATTGTTTTAGAATATGTTGGGTTACCGGTGATTTGAAAAGCCTCAGCAATCACAGAAATCAAAAGGGCATTATCGTACAACATTTTCTCAAAATGCGGAGCCAACCATTCATTATCAGTGCTATATCTCGAAAATCCTCCTCCTAACTGATCATGAATTCCCCCAGCAATCATTTTATCAATACTCAATAATGCCTGCTGCAATGCTGCTTCATTTTTTGTAAAATGATATTGTCTTAACAAAAATTGTATTGAAAAAGTCTGAGGAAATTTTGGCGCTTTCCCAAATCCTCCCCAAACAGTGTCTCCCGATTGTAATAGGTTCTGAGTGATCGTATTCAGATGTTCATTTGTTACAGTACTATTTTTTTCCTGGCTTGATTTATTTTGAAAACCAAATGAGTTAGCAGACTGTAAATGTTCTGTAAGATTTTCGGCTTGAGATATGATTTCATGTTTCTTTTCCCGATAAGCCTTATGAATGCCTTCAAGAATTTCTTTCCAGCTTGCGCGATTATACGCTCTCTCGGGGGAAAAATAAGTGCCCCCGTAAAATGGTTTTGCTTCAGGTGTCAAAAAAACATTCAATGGCCATCCACCTGAGCCAGTGATAGACTGAACTGCATCCATATAAATATGGTCTAAATCTGGACGCTCTTCCCTATCAATTTTAATGTTAACAAAATACTGGTTCATCATCCGTGCTGTAGATTCATCTTCGAAACTTTCTCTTTCCATTACATGACACCAATGACAAGCCGCATAGCCAATACTCACTAATATGGGCTTGTCTTCTTTTTTAGCTTTACGTAATGCTTCTTCGCCCCAAGGAAACCAGTCAACTGGATTATGTGCATGCTGCAATAAATATGGGCTCGATTCATGAACCAGTCGATTAGTATGTATAGTTGCCATTAAAAAAATTATGAGGCAAAATAGTTAAGTTAATATAAAAAACCCTCTCCAGTTGAAAGGAAAGGGCTATGATGAGGTATTAAAAAAATTATTTTTGGGTAACTGGGGTGCTCAAAAAATGATCAAGCGCAGCACACATGCTAGGTCTTTGCGGCGATGGAACTTTGATTTCCAAATTCAATCCTGCTTCTTCAACTGCTTTTGAGGTATTACTTCCAAATGCACCTATCACAGTTCCATTTTGTTGAAAATCAGGCATATTATCAAAAAGACTTTTTACGCCGCTAGGGGTAAAGAAACAGATTACATCGTATTCAATTTTTTCAAGTACTGGTCTAATATCATTACTAATAGAGCGGTACATGAACCCTAATTGAAATTCACAGTTATTATTTTTCATCCATCCAACAATTTCATTATCCTGTTGGTTTTCACTGCATACATAAAGGAACTTCTCATTTTCTTTATGTTTATTTATCACTTCGAACATGCTTTTATTGGTACCATCGGCACCATAAAATACTTTGCGTTTTCTATATAATATAAACTTCTGCAGATACAAAGCAACTGCTTCAGTTGTACAGAAATATTTTGTATCCTGACTAATGCTAATTTTCATTTCTTCACAGGTTCTGAAAAAATGATCAATGGCATTCCTACTTGTAAAAATTACTGCTGAGTAATAGAGAATATCAATTTTTTGCTTACGGAATTCTCTTGCTGGAATACCTTCTAACTTAATAAAGGGTAGAAAAACTAACTCAACCAAATGTTTACGTTCTAAATCGAAATAAGGTGATTTATCACTTTCCGGTTTGGGTTGAGAGATTAGAATCTTCCTCACTTTCTTCAAAGTAGCTGAATTTTTTGAACCGCTTTTTGCCATGCTTATAGTCTAAAAAAGGTTATTATTAGATACTTCCCGTTACAAAATTGACTAAAAGTTTATATATCAAAAAGAGGGGAAGTAGTTCAACAGCGCAAAGGTACAAGAAAAAGTGTAAGACACTAACTTTCAAATTAGTTCTGATTACTCCAAATGAAATTAAATAACGATATAAAAAAAGTACTAATATAATGCCTGCGGAAATTGTTATAGCTACTTGTTTAATTGGAAAGGGAGAAAATGTAATTATCCAAACAAATGGTATTAGAATAATACCCAATACTTTGTTTACTAAAAATACTACGAATGAATAGGCGCTAGTTGCTTCAGGCACATTGAATACCCATCCCGAGAATGCCAAAAAAATATACTTTACTAGGTAAACTACAAATAAAAAGACGACGCCGTATAATAGCAAATGGTTGAAGGATAGGTCCACCCAATGTTTATACAATACGAGAAGGGTTATATAAATCCCAGCACTTACCATAAACAAAATATTCAAAAAAATAGATGCAAGATTGTTTTGTAACAAATTTTCTCTAGTTTGTTTTTGTCGCATCGAAGTTTGCATAAATAACAAAAATAGATTCTTAAAGTATTTAGGAAAGATTAAACGAATACCTGCCAGTAATGCAACTAATCCTGTTAAAATATAAAATAATACTTCTTTTCCCATTGGTTTCCTTTCGGCTATTATTTCATAAACAGGTGTTTTTTGAAATGGCAGCCAAGCAGAAACATAATATTTTTCGTATGTGATAGTATCTGGTAAAAGTACTATTGGCAATTTTATATCCAAAAGCCTAATTGAGTCCATTCTGATACTATCCCTTTTTAAGCTATCTGCTAGAATTGTAAGAGGTTTTCTAGAATTCTGCGATTGGGAATCTTTTAATACAGGCGCAATAATTAAAGTTTGCGTGGATTCTGCTAACTGCTTTTTCTTCCCCGTTGTTGAGCTAGTTTGTATAAGTGTATCAGTTTGCCCAAAAGCAATTACTATAGTAAGCAACGATACGAGTATGAGAAGAATTTGCTTCAAAAAGTAAATATTTGAGCAAAAATATTGAACTGAAGGCATTTATCGCATTAGTTATTAATTTAAATATGCCCAATTCCTGCAAGCATTGCAGAACCATTTACTTTTGTAGCTATGGCAGGTATCTATATACATATTCCTTTTTGCAAAAAAGCTTGTCATTATTGTAATTTCCATTTTTCAACTACACCCCATCAGATACTGCCAATGTTGGCTTCCATAGCAAAAGAAGCGATTTTGCAAAAAAATTATTTATCTGAAACTATTGAAACAGTTTATTTTGGTGGTGGTACCCCATCTTTACTTTCCACTTCACAGCTTGGAAATTTAATGAGTGTGATCAGAGCAGAGTATAAAATTGCACCCAATGCAGAAATTACAATAGAAACCAACCCAGACGATTTTGAAGAAGACAAACTTCAAGCATGGAAAGATATGGGAATTAATAGATTAAGTATCGGCATACAATCTTTTGTTGAAGCAGATCTACAATGGATGAATCGGGCACATAATGCACTTCAAGCAGATACCTGTATCAGAATGGCTAAGGCTTATGGATTTGATAATATCACTATCGACTTAATTTATGGGACTCCCACTTTATCTGATGAAGCTTGGAAAGAAAATGTTGAAAAAGCGCTTTCACTTGATATCGATCATGTTTCTTGCTATGCCCTAACAGTAGAACCAAAAACTGGGCTCGCGAAAATGATTCAACAAAAAAAAATAGAAGATGTTGACCCAGATAAACAGGCACGGCATTTTAGTTTATTAATGGGATGGCTTGAAGATGCTGGATTTGAACATTACGAAATTTCTAACTTTTGCAAACCTGGTAAAAAAAGCAAACACAATAGTAATTATTGGAGTGGCGTAGATTATTTAGGACTTGGTCCTTCCGCGCATTCTTTCAATGGTAAATCGCGTCAATGGAATATTGCAAATAATGCATTATATATTCAAAGTCTGGCAAAAGATCAAGTACCTTTTGAACTAGAGGAGCTAACAGACTTTCAGAGGATCAATGAATATATAATGACGAGTCTCCGAACTATGGAAGGCCTTTCATTAGATGTGATAATTAATAAATGGGGCGAAAAAGAATTGGCGCAAATACTGGAAATTATTCGAAAGCCTATCGCTCAAGGATTTATGGTGCATCAAAATAAAAGCTTAATCCTTACAAATGCCGGGAAGTTAATGGCAGATGGTATTGCCTCTGACCTTTTCTTTATCTAGTAAAGAAATTTTTCAATTTTTTTGAATCCTTCCGATGCAGGCAATTGCTCCCATAAAATTTGGAAAACTGTAAGCGCGATGGGTATTTCAGCTTGAATTATTTCGTTGGTCTTTATAATACATTTACTTGCATTATATCCTTCTGCAACCATATTCAATTCAAGTTGAGCTGCTTTCACTGAATAACCTTTCCCGATCATATTACCGAAAGTTCTATTCCTACTATATAAAGAATAACAAGTAACCAATAAATCGCCCAAATAAACAGAAGCACTATAATTAATCGTTGGATTTTCGACTGTATTTGCAGGCAATAAACATTTTAAGAATGTTGTCATTTCATTGGCACTATTGGCAATGTAAACACTTAAAAAATTGTCTCCATAATCTAGGCCATGAGCAATTCCTGCGCCAAGTGCATATATGTTTTTTAAGACGGCCGCATATTGAACACCCATTACATCATGATTCACCACAGTATTGAGATATTCTGTTTGGAAATATCTGGCAATCTTATATGCATCAGATTCATTAACACCAGAAAATGTTAGATAAGATAATTTCTCTGCAGCAACTTCTTCAGCATGACAAGGACCCAATACAGAAAAGTAATTTTCAATAGGCAAGTTGTATTCTTTTAAAAGATACTCATTAAATAATTCGTTGGTATCTGGCAAGATGCCTTTTATAGCTGAAACAATTTGCTTTCCATCAAATGCATTTTTGGGAAGAGCAGATAATGCTGCTAAAACAAAAGCAGAAGGAACAGCAATTACAAGGATATCAGATTTATTAACTACTTCTCTGATATTGTTACTTAGTAATAATTGAGAAGGATCAAAATAAACAGCACTTAAATAATGCGGATTATGCTTTTTCCGTTTTATTAATTCAATCGTATCTGTATTCCTTATCCACCAATTAATAGTATTACCATTATCAGTTAAAATTTTTGCCAACGCTGTGGCCCAACTTCCACTTCCTATAATTCCAATCCGCATCTATGCTTTTTTATTTCAATACAAACATACGAAAGACTAGTATTAAAAAACAAACGACCCCAAACTGGGGTCGCTGTATATCGATAATCTCAAACCAAAAACTAGTCTTTCTTCTTATCCTCGTATAATTTATCTTTTGCTACAACTTGCACCTTAGCTCCATCTTTTAAAGTTTTACTTACAATAGTATAAGGTCCAGTAATTACTTCATCACCTTCTTTCAAACCTGCAAGAATTTCAATATTATTCAAATCCTGAACAGCAGTTCTTACTTTAATTTTTTTAACTGTATTATCTTTTTGGAGAACAAATACCACTTCATCTATATCGTCATTCGCAGAGGTAGACTTTACTGTATTATCATCTGATTTCTTTTCATCATTATTTTCAGTACTAGCCTTACTATCTCCATTTTTATCACGTGTAGTAACCGCATTCAATGCAACTGACAATACATTTTCCTTTGTTTTTGTTTGAATATCTGCACTTGCACTCATACCTGGACGGAAAGGGAAACTCTTTTTAGGAGTAATCAAATCTTCATAGGATGAGGGTAATAAACGTATATGTACTTTATAATTTGTTACATCAGTAGAAGATGTAGTTACAGTAGTTCCTGTATTCGGGTTCGCAATTTTATAAACAACTCCTTTAAATTTTCTATTTGTATAGGCATCCACTTCAACAATTGCAGTATCACCAATTTTTACTTTTGGAATATCGTTCTCACCAACATCCACACGAACTTCAATACTTCTCATATCAGAGATCCGCATCATTTCAGTACCTACATTAAAACTGTTACCTGCAACACGCTCTCCTTTTTTAACACTCATCAAACTAATTAAACCATCCATTGGAGCTGTAATAACTGTACGAGACATGTCCTTATCAGCTTTGTTTAATTGTGCTTGAGCTCCCTGAATATTTGCTTCACCACTTTTCAATCCTTCTTTTGCAGCATTATAAGAGGCAAGTGAAGAAAGATAAGTTTGTTGCGACTGTTCAAATTCAGAACGTGAAATTACTTTATCATCTACTAATTTTTTCTGACGATCATATACAGCTTTTGCATTGTCTAAAACAGCTTTCAGGCCTTCCAAATTTGCATTTGAATTAGACAATTGTGCTTTTGCTTGATTAACGCCAGCAGCAACTTGATCACGTTGAGTGGAATAAATATCAGCATAAATACGTGCTAGTACTTGTCCTTTTTTTACGGTATCCCCTTCATTTACATAAAGTTCAGTAATCTCTCCACTAATGTCTGGACTTACTTTAACTTCTACTTCCGGATATACTTTACCACTTGCGTTAACAGTCTCGATTATAGTACGTTTAACAGCTTTTTCAGTAGTTACTTTTGTACCTTCCTCTTTGCCAATGACGCCGCCTTTTTTGAGGCCAATTAAAACCCCAATTACAACAACTAATGCTACGATAATCCAAATCAATTTCTTACTCATATAAAACAGTGTTTCTTGTATGTTTAATTTGATGGTTGCTTTTATAATCTAATACCTTGTCCTTTGTAGAATTCCAAGACTTTTAATTTAAATACATAATCATAATGGTTTATTAATTCCTGAATCTTCGCTGTAAAAACATTATTCCTTGTAGTGATTAAATCTAGTGTTCCAAGTAAACCAACATCATAGCGTTTCTGTGCAAATTCAAGTGCTTTATCAGAAACTGCTACAGTTTTAATAGAAGAATTGTATTTCTGTAGTGAACCATATGCATCTTGATAGGAATTATAAATATTTGATCTCAATGTTTGTCTTTCTTGATCATCCTGCAATTGTGATTGACGCACATTAATTTTTGCTCTTTCCCATTGTGCTCTGGCTTGATGTGCATTAAATATTGGGATATTAAGGTTTAATCCTAATGCCTGTCCAAAATACCTATTTAACTGATTCCCCAAATTCACTTTATCTAATCCAATTATATTAGTTTGATAGGCATATACCGGGAACTGAGTTTGATTAACGTTATCTACAGCATAGGCGCCTGTTGGCCCAATGGCAGAAGCTGTTCTGTAGTCGTATACGTTATTGGCAAATCTTGTATTCAATGAACCAGATGCACTTAAAGTAGGATACATTCCACCTCTTGCAGCATTCACTAATTTTTGAGATGACTCAATTTTCAATGCAGTGACTTTTTGTTGAGGCTGATTGGCTACTGCAAGATTATAAACTGTTTCGGGTTGAAGATCTAAAATATTATCTACAGGTATGCTTCCAACTTCTGGATAAACGATATCAAATTTAGATGCAAAATCGAAATTCATAAAAGCTTTCAAATTAATCACACCTTGCTCAACAGCTGCCAAAGCCTGAATATAGGTTGCACTATCTCTTTCAACTTGTGCTTCAATTTGTATCGCATTTAATTCTGGTTGACTTCCTGCTTCAACTAATCTGCGCGTATTATTTAATTGCTCTTGTGATTGTTTTAGCTGTACCTGACTCAGATTAGCCTGTTCCCGACGTAACATCACTTGTAAAAAAGCATTAGCTACAGACAAAGCCAAATCGTTTTTCGTTTTATCGATATTTAATTCATCGGCTTTCGCTGATAGTGTGTTTGCCTCAATATTGTTTTTTCGAACAAACCAATTGAAAATGGTATAGTTAGCTTGAAAACCTAAGTTTCCACCTGAAATATCCACATTTTCAAAAACGTTGGTAGTTGGGTTAATGTTTAACCCATGCTGATAGGTAGTACTGATACTTGCATTGGCATTGGGCAAACGAGTCATTTTAGACTGATCTGCCAATAACTTCGACAAACGTGCTTGTACATCTGCCTGCTTAACAGAAATATTATTCTGTAAAGCATAATCAACGCATTTTCTTAAATCCCACTTTTCCTGAGAGAAGGAATGAAGGGAAGCTGTTAAAGCTAATAAGGTCAAAAACTTCTTCATATAAACAAAAATACAGCAAACAACTGCTTGTCTAGAAAAATTAGACAGACGGAAAGGAATTAGATTAAACCTGCTAAAAAATCTTATGAAAGGTGTTCAATGGCTAAAAAAGCTTGATTCAGATCTTCCATTATGTATTCTACCGATTCTAATCCGAAATAAAAACGAAGCATTCTATGTTCAGGATTGGCTCCATCGAATTGTGCTGGTTTCATTCCGGCACATTTAGGAATAACAAGCGATTCGTGCCCCCCCCAACTTACTGCCATTAATATATGTTTGAGAGAATTACAGAATTTTTCTATTGTAGCACATTCATTGGTTTTAATAATTATGGTTAATAAACCACAAGCGCCTTTCATTTGCTTTTTGGCCAATTCATATTGGGGAAATTCTGGATCAAGGGGATAAATAACTTTTTCAATTCTTGGATGTGCCTTCAATAATGGTATTAATGCTTGGGTAGTGCGGTCAATTCTTTCCAACCTAGCTTCCAGGGTTCTTAATCCTCTAATCAGTAACCAGGCATTAAATGGTTGAATGCCAGAACCGATATTCATGTATTCGCTATTGAAAATCCGCTCTATCATTTTCTTCTCCCCAGATAACACACCGGCCACTGTATCACTATGGCCACTGATATATTTTGTAGCAGATTGCAACACCAAATCAATACCCAATTCAATTGGCTTCTGATATAGCGGTGTACAATAACTATTATCCACGATGGTGATTATTCCATGTTTCCTTGCTAAGCTTGCCACAGCCGCTAAATCCTGCAAGTCGTAAGTCCAACTATTGGGAGTCTCTAAATAAATCACCGAAGTATTGGGCTGAATAGCATTTTCAAAATTTTCTATTGCAGTTCCATCTATATATGAATGTGTTACCTGAAATCTAGGAAGAATTTCCTCAAACATTTTTTTAGCCCAGGTATAAGGATTTTTGACACTGAGGATATGATCACCAGACTTAACGTTAGCCAAAACTGATGCAAAAATTGCAGCAGCACCACTATTAAATACCAAACAATCCTCCGCTCCATCTAATGCAGCTAACTTTTTACGAAGAATTTCAACAGTTGGATTTAAGCCGCGGCTATACAACCAAGTACTATATTCATCTTCGAAAGACTTCCTCAAATCGTCAACAGTTTTAAACGCAAAATTGCTGGTCTGGATTAATGGAGGCGCAATTGCTCTAAAATAATCTTCACGCGATTCTGCTAACTCATTTATGATATAAGACAGTTCCATTCTATATTATTCTTTAGGTAATTGAGTGATTATGTTTTTCTTAAACCGCTGACTAATAAAATATATTGCCATAAATACTGCTAAAACAGATAATCCTATCAATGCAATACTTGGAGTTTGAATAGTAATACTTATCCCAACGAAGGCATAAGCTGCCATAAAAATAAGTGGCAGAATAGGATACAACTTCATTTTATAAATACCTGTGCCATCTAAATGTTTTGTCCGTTTACGTAAAACAAAAATAGTTGCACTTGAGGCTACCATTCCAAAGCAATCCAGAAATATGGTGAAGTTTAATATTTTTTCGAAAGTTTGGGCGAAGAATAATATCACCACGCACATAGCTGCAAAAATGGTTAATGAGAAAACTAATACATCATTTTTTTTTGATTGCTTTCCAAAAACTTTGGGCAATGCTCCTTCGGTACTCATGGCATACATCACTCTTGGGTTGCTCATTAAAAGAGCATTCACATAAGCAAGTACCCCAAAGAATAAAAAGAAAGAAAAAATATCTGCTCCAGTTTTTCCAAACACTTTGTTCATCAATGAATAAGCTATTTCTCGCTCACCTTTCATGTTTTCAAAACCGATGATATGGAAGTAACTAAGATTTACTAAAAGGTATAATCCAATTATAATTGCAATTCCAATAAAAATACCTCTTGGTATATTTTTAGCAGGGTTTGCTACTTCATTACCGAAGTTAATGGTTTGCTGATACCCTCCATAAGTAAAAGACACAGCAATTAAACTAATGCCTAAACTCTGGATCCAACTCATTTTTAATGGTTCAACTGCTGGTGCAACGATGGTAGTATGCCATCCTGGTATAGGTGCAATTGGGAAAAATAAAGCTGCAATCAACACAATAATCATGGTGATTTTAATCAGCATCAGGAAGTTCTGTGCCTTAGAACTCATTTTGAGACCCATTAAATTAATCACATAAAATATAAATATTGCTATACAACTAATTA
>Ga0208106_1000026_pt1 | contig 67802 bp, 66 predicted proteins | sample CryBogCBE25Jul08_FD_184577 | JGI IMG/M metagenome (GOLD analysis project Ga0208106, IMG submission 184577) | Freshwater microbial communities from Crystal Bog, Wisconsin, USA - CBE25Jul08 (SPAdes) | ecosystem: Environmental > Aquatic > Freshwater > Lake | place: Crystal Bog, Wisconsin, USA...
AGAGCTTTTAACCAAAGTAAGTGAGCCAATTGAAGATTTTTTTGCTAATGTCATGGTGATGGATTCAGATCCGCAAAAACGTCAAAATCGACTAGCTCTACTTGATAAACTTTACCAACAAATGAATCAAGTTGCAGACTTAAGTCAACTCGCAAAATGAAAAATTCTTCTTCTCAATTAGTTATTCTTGATCGTGATGGCGTTATTAATCAAGATAGTGATAGCTATATAAAATCTCCAGATGAATGGATTCCTATTGATGGTAGTCTTGAGGCTATTGGAAAGTTAACTCAAGCAGGTTACAAGGTGGTCGTATGTACTAATCAATCTGGTATTAGTCGTGGCCTATTTGACACCGATACTTTAAATGCTATGCATGAAAAAATGCAGCACCTACTGTCAAGATTTGGTGGAGAAATCAATGCTATCTTTTTCTGCCCACATACAGATGAAGATGAATGTGATTGTAGAAAGCCTAAAATTGGCATGTATAAAGAAATTGCTAAACGCTTTAATTTGGATAACTCTCTCAATGGAGTTCCTGTCGTTGGAGACTCTCTAAGAGACTTAATTGGACCAGTCACACTGGGTGCAGAACCACATTTAGTGCTGACTGGTAAAGGATTAAAAACGCGCGAAAAAGGTGGGCTACCCCCTTATACAGCGGTTCATACCAACTTGGCAGCTTTTGTAAATCACTTCTTGAATATTGAGAAATGATTTACTTCAGATCAACACTTTTTTTTATCTACTTAATTTTCTATACAATTTTGTATGCATTAAGTTGCTTCGTTGTAAATCCATTTCTTTCTACTTCCGCTCGCTATAACTATATTCGTGGATGGTCCTTTGGAGTAATTAAAGGTCTTGAATGGATTTGTGGAGTTAGTTACTCCATCAAAGGTATGGACATCATGTCAAGTATGATGAATAAACCCGTTATCTTGATGTCTAAACATCAATCAGCTTGGGAAACAATTGCATACATAAGCCTCTTCCCAAAACAGTTATGTTACGTTTTTAAGAAAGAACTATTGTGGATACCCTTTTTTGGCTGGGCAATGGCAATGTTAAGAATGATTCATATCGATCGTTCTCAACGCGACAAAGCTGCTAGTGCAGTTTCTTTACAAGGTAAAAAAAGGTTAGCTGAAGGTTGTTGGATTATTATTTACCCAGAAGGCACTAGAGCGCCCGTTGGACAACAAATCCCTTATCGTAAAGGTGGTGCAAGACTTGCCTCTGATACTGGTGCTTTTGTGATTCCTATCGCACATAACGCTGGGAAATGCTGGCCTAAAAACAGCTTTTTAAAATATCCAGGACACATCACTATTTCTATAGGGCCGGTGATTGAGACTGCAAATAAAAATCCTTCATTAGTTATTCGCGAAACAGAAAACTGGATTGAACAAGAAATGCGTCAAATCGATCCAAGTTCGTACAACTAATTTAATCAGCCTTAGCTAATTTGTAAGCCCAACTAAGATAAGTTTGCCCATCAATATCTTGTGCCCTTAATCGAAGCGTTTGTTGGTCTAGTTCGAGAATGTCTTTATATTCAGAGATATTATTAGCGAGAACCTTCCTACGGTGTGCAAATGCCTTCGCTACAATTTTCTCTAAGGCATCCCATACATTAGGTGTAATCTTTACGTCTTTTTTAGGATACATTGCAACTATTGCAGAATTCACCTTTGGTGGAGGTTCAAAGGCAGTTGGTGGTACCTCGAAACAAAAATCAATGTTATATAAAATTTGAAGCATCACAGACAAGCGGCTGTAATCAGAATCTCCAGGTCTTGCTACCATGCGATCAATAACTTCCTTTTGAAGCATAAAGACCTGCTCATCCACATAAGCTATAGAATGGGTTAAATGAAATAATAAAGGTGTAGATATGTTGTAAGGTAAATTTCCAATAATTTTTACTTTACCATTAGAGTTATCGCGAATGATCGTCTCCATTGCAGATTTAGACCATTCAAAAAAATTAAATTCCAAAGCATCAGCTTGATGAATTGTTAATTCGGGAATATTTTTTTTCCGCCAGTAATCCACCAAATCTCGGTCAATTTCAACAACTTCTAAATTAATACCACTTTGTAAAATAGGCAATGTCATAGCCCCTAATCCAGGTCCAATTTCAATAACTCTATCGGCAAGATTTGGCTGAATGCGCGCAACAATCGAATGAATAATCGACATATCCGTGAGGAAGTGCTGCCCAAATCTTTTACGAGCTTGATGAACCATTTTTCACCATTTGATAAGCAACTTGAAGGGCTTGATACATACTTCTTGAAGAAGCTTTACCGCTTACAGCGATATCCAAGGCTGTTCCATGATCTACGGATGTTCGGATATATGGTAATCCTAATGTCACATTAACACCATGTCCAAATGTAGCCATTTTAAGAGGGGTTAATCCCTGATCATGATACATAGCAAGAAAAATATCAGCTTTATCTAAGTTGTTATAACGAAATAAGGTATCTGCTGGATAAGGTCCTAGTGCTGATATCCCTAAAGCTTTAACTTTATTTATGGCAGGAATAATAAAGTCTATTTCCTCTGTCCCTAGATAACCACTCTCACCAGCATGGGGATTAAGGCCCGCAACATAAATTTGAGGATCATTTAAAGCAAAATATTTTTTTAAATTGTGATGAATAATTTCGATTGTTTTGACGATAAGCTCACAATCTAATGATTGCGAAACGTCTTTCAAAGCTAAGTGTGTACTTGCCAAAGCAACTCTCATAAATGCTGATTTAGACGTTGAGGGGACTGCCACTTCTCCGCAAAGCATCATCACAACTTTGGATACATTTGATTTTTCGGCAAAGTACTCTGTATGTCCTGTGAAAGGAATCCCAAACTCATTAATCACACTCTTTTGAATAGGAGCTGTTACGACAGCATCATAGACGTTTTGATGACATCCTGAATGAGCTTTATCCAATAGCTTAAGAACATAAGGTGCATTCTGAGGATTTAATACACCAACTGTATTGGATTCATTTAGTGAAACGTGTTCAACAATTAAATTTGAATGTTTAGTTGATGGTTCTTGAAATTGACTAAACAAAGCGCTATCACCCAACAAGTGAATTTCAACATCATTGTGAGTATTTAAAAATTGCTGTGCAGCTTGAATACTTATTTGTGGGCCAATACCTGCAGGTTCTCCAGAAGTAATCGCTAACTGAACGAAGTCATTTTGCATATAAATTATTTTGACATCGTATACGGTGGTCTTAATTCAATAGTGGCATTGTCTCTTAACTCTCTTATCCAGTCGTTTGTAGCTTGTATTAATTTAATTTGACGCAAATTAGCACGAGCATATTCTTTTTGTTGAGCTCCAGTAATTTCAGTTTGTCTACGATTTATAAGCTGCACAATATGCCATCCATATTCAGACTGAAATGGATCACTTACATCTCCAGGATTTAACCTACTTAGAGCAACATCAATTTCTGGTGGAACCTGTCCTGGAGAAACCCAACCTATATAACCCTTGTTATTAACTACGTTTGGATCCTCTGAGTATTTTTTAGCTAGATCTTCTAACTTAGCTGTTTTTGCTCTGATCTGATCTCTAAAGGTTCTTAATTTACGTACCAAATCATCCTCATTAACACCCTGTTTCATCAGCAACATAATCTGACTAACTTCATTTTGTGTAATGAAAATCGAATCTGATTTACTAGATCCAGTGGAACTGTTCGCACTGTTTTTCCGATCTAGTATTTTTAAAATGTGGAAGCCTGCTCCTGTTTGAATCACTCTTGGCACCAACGCTCCAACTGAAACATCATTCGTGGCATCTACAAAAATTTGAGGGAGACGATCCAAGGTTCTATAACCCAAATCTTGCGCTCTAATTGATTTATCTTTGGTAGTTAATTGATTTGCAAATTTCATAAATTCACTCTCATTTTTAACTTGCTCAAATATTTCTTGGGCCTTGGATTTTAAAGCGTTGATTTCACTATTACTCGAACCAGTTGGAATGGGAACTAATATTTGCGCAATATCCACAAGCTCTTGCTCAGGAGCACTATCAAGAGATTGTGGTTTTTTTATCTGAGTATTAATAAAAGCATCTATCTCAACATCAGTAACTTTTACCTTGCTTTCTACAGATTTTTCACGAAACCTAGTAATAACAACATCTCGTCTAATATTTTGCTTATATTTTTCCCAATTCAAACCACTTTTTTCAATTCCATTTTTAAATTGGTCTAGAGATTCATTTTTTTGACTAGCGATATTATTCAAAATACCCTCTAGTTCTTGGTCTACAACTCTCACTCCGAAGTTGGATGCTTCTTGATAAATAATGCTCTCATCAATCAACCTCTCCAAAACCTCTTTTTGAAGTACCTCTTTATTTGGTAATGGTTTTTTAGATTCTAAAAATTGTTGATTGACGATATTCATTCGAGCTCTTAACTCTTGTTCAGTTATGACCTCACGATTCACAATGGCAATTACCCTATCAATCTCATTTGATGTATTTTTAGGATTTTCTAATGAGCTGGATTTAACCTCTAGTGAAGAGGTAGGAACAGAATTAACTTTCTCAACATTCTTAGATTTTGATTGGGATTGCGCATTTGCCGAAAGGCAAAAATAACTCAAACAAAACAAAGTTAAAAAGAATCTTGATAAATTTTGGAACTTGCTAGGATATTTCAAATTTTTGCCCTTTTTACTCATAGGTTTCAAATCTCGTCAATGGTAACGGTTTTTGATCAACTGGTACATAACCAGGAATATTTAAACGCATAATATCTATTGGATTATTTCCAACGCCTGTTAACCCTTTAAATTCTAATTGGAAAAAAATTTGTGATGTAGAAACTTGTGATGTATTCACGTATTTATTGATTGCAACTCTAAAAGCCCAACAATCTTGATCATATTCAAATCCCGCCAATGTATTTAAAGTTTGTTGGGTCACCTTATCAAAGTTCCAACGTCCAATAGCATATAAAGAATTAGTAATAGGCCACTGCCCTGACAATTCATATTGATAAATTGAAGTAGTCAAGGTATTCACATCGTAATTGTATCTATAACTAGCATTCAGCATTTTCCTTGGCGCAGGTCTCCAGCTAGCTGTAGTAGAAGATTGCACGGTTCGATTCAAATCTTGATTAAATTGATTTGCAAAGTCCAAATTAATATTGCCACTTAAGCGAGTTGATAATCCAAAAAGTAAGTCAGAATATGCCGGAGGATTAACTTGATCACCATATAAACCGACTCGTTGTCCAGTGAAGTCTACACGTTGAGCTATAGTCCCTCTGATTCTCTCTATACCTGTATCTGCATCTAAAATTTTAGAGGTAACTCCGACTGTTAACTTATTATTATCTGCGATTCGATCATTACCTACAAACGTGTTCTCTGAGAAAATTTGTGCAAAGCCAAATCCTGCTGAGCCGGTATCAAATAACGGAATTTGTGTTTGATCTACATATGGAGAATAAACGTAAAAGGCTCTAGGCTCCAAAGTCACAATCATGTCTCTTCCAAAAATTGACTTTAGCTCAGGAGCGTCCCTTTCAAAAAAGAGTCCTGAATCAAGACTCATGATCGGTAAAGCAAAACTTTGGGTCTGACCTGGATAGTTTTCATTTCCAATCATATTGTAGGTATTAGCTCGAACACTCAATTTAGGTGTTACATAATATCCGGGCGTAGAAAAAGGATAGCTAATACTAGTATTGATAAATCCTCGATCTGCAGATGCGTACCCCCTATTGGGAATCGCTAAGCCTGGCGCATCAAGTGGTCCGGAATACGTAAATCGAGTCAAGTTTCCTTGAAAAGTAAATATCGCTCCGTGCCAATCTAGGTTTCGATATACTGCATTTAACTCCGGCTCACGATCATAAGGGGCAACAACAATGTTATTAGGGTCTGGTTGTAAAGTTTGATATTTTTGTACCCTAGTTAAGAAGCTCCAACCATCAATATTGTAATTAACGCCTACTTCTTGAGTAAATTGACGTGTAACTGCTTGACCTATAGTTCGTCCTAAGTCATCTGCATAGTTATCATCTGAAACTCTACTTATATTGGCGTAGGCAGTCAGACCTGGCATCAAAAGTTGTTGATGCTGCCAGGTATATGCCCAGCGACTGGCGCCATAGGAAGAATCGTTAGGTAGATATTCTCCCTTTAAAACTCCAGAGTATGAAGGTTCCAGATATCGAAACTCAGCACCTAGTTGAACACCTCTTTTGGACATATAACGTGGATAAAGAGTCAAATCTCTATTAGGCGCAATATTGAGGTAATAAGGAGCTGTAATATCTAGTCCTGTGTTTGTATTAACACCGACCGTTGGGGTTAAAAATCCGGATCGTCGACTGTCACTAATCGGGAGTGCAAAGTAAGGCATATAAAAAACTGGCTTATCAAAAAAATGTAAGACTCCCTCTTCGCCAGTTGCGTCATTTGAATTCTGATCCAACAGCATATCTTTCGCTGAAAAATACCAATCAAAATTTCCGGGATTACAGGTTGAATAAGTTGGCTTTGTTAAATAAATTCTGTTTTCATCTAAAAACTCAGCTTTTTCTGCATAACCACTGCCCCTAGTCTGTTTTAGCTCATATTCGGGCTTTTCCATCCAACCCTCTTTAGAATCCATTTGGATCTGTCCCTTTGGACCTGAAAAAGAAGCTGTTGGCTTATTTAACTTAACATTACCTTCACCCTTGGCAATATCCGTATCAAAGTTGTACTCAATTTCATTTCCTTTAATGACAGTCCCATTTCGACGAATTTCTGCATCTTTTTTTAATATGACATTTCTATCATTAACACCCTCTATAGACTGGCTTTTTGTGAATGTAATTGCTTGTGCGTCAGGTTGTTCATACTCTTTTAATTGATCATCTAATTGAAGGGGTAGGGATTTTTTTGTCCATGAGGTGTTAGTATTCGTTTGACCATAAACTGGTGTTTGCATGCAAAATAAAGTAAATGGCAAAATATAAGCCCACCCAAGAACTTTTAAATGGATGTACTGTTTAAGATGGGATGAGTGTGATTTTGACATTTAATTCTCTAACCCATTTATTATACGAATCATTATGCAAGATACTCGTTTTGAATCTCTAAAACTTTGGCTTAAAAGCCTCTCTAATGAACTTGGAATCATAATAGATTCAATAACTCCAGCATCAAATGATGCGAGTTTTCGGCGTTATTTCAGAGTCTTTTCCTCTAATAAGGATTATTCAAGCTTCATAGTAATGGATGCTCCACCTGATAAAGAAGACTCCAACCCCTTTATTCATGTAGCTAATCTTTTGCTTCAAGCAGAAATCACAGTACCAAAAATTTATGAAAAAAATATAAATGAAGGATTTCTTTTATTGAGCGATTTGGGTAACGATACTCTTTTGATGAAAATCAACTCTGAAAACGCAGCAAAACTCTATAAAAATGTATCTGCTACTCTAATTAAAATTCAAAAAAATACAAAAACTGATCAGTTACCAATTTATAACGAGGAATTATTACGCCGAGAACTAATGCTTTTCCCTGATTGGTATCTAAAACAACATCTCGAATACAAGATCTCAGATAAAGAAGTCGAAGACTTAAATCTGATTTTCGATGAAATTGTCGAAAATAATGTCCAACAACCTAGCGTTTTTGTTCACCGAGACTTCCATTCTCGGAATTTGATGATTACTCCCGATAATCAAATTGGGGTTTTAGATTTTCAAGATGCCGTAATTGGGCCAATTACCTATGACTTAGTATCAGTTTTTAGGGACGCTTACATAGAATGGAATGAAGAGCAACAAATGGATTGGGTTATACGATATTGGGAAAGCGCCAAACGAGAAGGTCTACCCGTAAATGAAGACTTTGGGGAATTCTATAAAGATTTTGAATGGATGGGCTTACAGCGTCATTTGAAGGTTTTAGGTATATTCGCAAGGCTTTATCATCGTGATGGTAAAGATGGTTATTTAAAAAACCTCCCCCTAGTTTTGCAATACACTGAAAAAGTAGCTCAGCGCTATTCTTCTTTTAAACCTTTGGTAAGAATTTTGGACAACGCCCACAATCGTAAAAGACCAGACGGCTTAACTTTTTAAATATATGACTTTTTTTACTGATTTTCCCGCTATGATTCTTGCCGCCGGAAGAGGCGAGAGAATGCGCCCCTTAACAGACCATTTACCAAAGCCTCTGCTCGAAATTCATGGAAAAAGCCTTCTTCAATATCACTTAGATGGTCTTAAAAATAATGGATTTAAAAATATTGTTATTAATCATGCTTGGCTTGGGCATAAAATTGAGGGCGCTTTAGGCAATGGCTATAAGATGGGTCTAAACATTCAATACTCTCCTGAGGAAAATGCTTTAGAAACTGCTGGGGGAATCAAAAATGCTCTAGAGTTACTCAATACTAATGACTACTTCTTTGTTATGAATGGTGATACTTTTATGCCTGGGTTCCCATTTCATCGAATTCATGAAATTGTTGAACAATTGCTTATTGATAATGCTGAAGGAGCAAATCCTCTTCTTGCATATTTATTTCTTACAAAAAACCCCCCACATAACCCACATGGTGATTTCTATCTAGTTTCACCACATGTACTTTCAGATGAGCAACTTACCTCAAATCCATTGGGTCAGCCAAAATATACTTTTTCAGGGGCAGCCATCTATCACAAAGAGCTATTCAAAGATTTAATCAAAGGTGAAAAAGCAGCTCTTGCACCTATTTTAAAAAATGCAATGGGAAGCCTACTAGTAGAGGGTGAACTTTTATCATGTTTTTGGCATGATGTAGGCACACCTGATAGACTTTTAGCATTAAATCAAAACAGCGTTAATCAATAAAGTTCTAAAAATGAATAATCTCAAAGATTTACATCACTCAAGAAGAGAAAAGCTTGCTCGCAAAGTTCGAGAAATTTCCGGGAGTGGTATTGTTATCTTAGAAACAGCAAATGAAATTTCAAGGAATAGAGATAGTCACTTCCCATACCGTCATGATAGTGACTTCTTTTACTTAACGGGTTTTGAAGAACCAGAATCTTTTCTTGTTCTTCAAGTAAACGAAGATCAATGTATTAGCCATTTATTTTGTCGTCCTAAAAATCTTGAGCGTGAGATTTGGGATGGAATAAGATTAGGGCCAGAAGCAGCAACAACAACTCTTGGTGTTAATTTCTCTTATTCGATAGATGAAGTTAACCATATCATGCCTGAGCTTATGTTGAATTTTCAACACGTGTACTTTAGAACTGCAAACTCATCATCTTTGGATGAAAAAATGCGTCAGTGGGTATCACATATTGCTATTAAAGCTCGTCAAGGCATACAAACGCCTAGCGAGTTTCACGATATAGACAAAATAGTGCATGAACTTAGATTATTTAAAGATGACACTGAACTATCTACTATGCGAACAGCTGCGAAAATTGCTGCGCAAGGTCATTTTATGGCAATGCAAACCTGTAGACCGGGACTACAAGAATTTCATTTAGAAGCAGCATTACTTTATCAGTTTAGAAAAAATGGAGCCCAGTCTGTTGCATACAACAGCATTGTCGCTACAGGATCCAACGCCTGTATTTTGCATTATCGAGCGGGGAACTCAATTCTAAAAGATGGCGATTTGTGTTTAATTGATGCTGGCTGTGAATTAAACAGCTATGCATCTGATATAACGAGAACATTCCCTGTAAACGGTAAATTTTCTCCAGCTCAAAAACAAGTTTATGAAATAGTTTTAGCTGCGCAAGAAAGTGCAATCGAACAATGCTATACCGGACGACATTTTCAAGAGCCTCATGAAGCAGCTTTGCAAGTTTTAACATCTGGGCTATTTGATCTAAAAATCTTAAATCATGATCAACATGGAAGTGTTGAGGATGCTATCTCTAATGAAGCTTATAAACCTTTTTATATGCACAGAACAAGTCATTGGCTGGGTATGGATGTTCATGATGTTGGTTCTTACAGAGAACCGGATGACGCCCTTCTTGGTTGGAGAGTGCTACGCCCCAACATGGTTTTAACTATAGAGCCAGGTCTATATTTTCGCCCTTCAGAACAAGTTCCTGAAGAATATTGGAATATAGGAATTAGGATTGAAGATGATGTTGTTATTGGCTCTAATCAATATGAAATATTATCAAGAGATGTTCCAGTCTCAGTAAATGAGATTGAGTACTGCATGAAACAAGATAATCTTAAATGATAAAAAGTGAATTAAATTCAGCGCAAATAGTGATTCAAGGTGCTGGCCCTGTTGGTCTTGCTTGTGCAATAGCATTACTTCACGATAATCCTGAATTAAATCTAATTGTCTTAGACAAAAATCCACAATCAGATGATTTCCTCTCAAGTGGGGATCCAAGAGGTATTGCAATATCTGAAGGTTCAAAACAATTGCTTGTTAACTTGGGTGCATGGGTAGATCAAGCTCCAAGTATTCATGAGGTTCATGTTTCTCATAAAGGCTATTTCGGAAAAACGACTATGAGAAAGGATGAAATTCACCAAGAAGCCCTTGGACATATAGTGCGCTATAAAGATATTCTTCTTTCATTAAGAAAGAAATTAAAAAGCTTAGAGCTGGATTGTAAAAATTTAAATTGGGTTCATGACTTTAAGGACTCGATTGAAATTCATGAAATATCAGCTAATACATGTATTGTTCATGCTGATGGCGGTCTTTTTAGCGATCAAGAAGCCAAAGATGTTCATAAAGATTATGGGCAATCTGCTCTAGTGGGTTGGCTTAAAGTGAATCATGTTCAATCTCACATGGCTTGGGAGCGATTCACAAACGATGGTCCTATTGCCATATTGCCCCATCACCAAGGTTCAAATTTTAAAAATTTTGTATGGTGCGCTCCAACAGAAAAAATTGAATTCCTTTTAAATCTTGATCAAGAAGAATTTATTTCTAAATTAACTGAAGCTATTCAAATGCCTATTGGTGAATTTGAAGAAGTTCATGATCGAAAAGCGTATCCCCTTGGCTTAAACTTTAAAAAGGATATTGTTCACGACAATGAAGTTTGGATAGGTAATTCTGCACAAACACTTCACCCAGTAGCAGGTCAAGGCCTAAATTTAGGTCTTAGAGATGCTTTCACCCTTGCAAACACTCTTAATTCTGTATTTTCAAGATCTTCTGATGATTTGAATAAAAAATTAGAAGTTGCTTTATTAAATTATCAAGAAAAGCGCTCGAAGGACAGAGCTGCAACTATTCAAATTACTGACCTCATGGCTAGTGTTTTTACATCTAGTTTTCTTCCTTTAATTCTGGGCCGAGGACTAGCACTATCTGCATTGCAATGGTTACCCCCTGTTAAAAATCAATTAGCAAGACAAATGATGTTTGGCCAAAGATAGCTTTCAAATGCTTAAAATTTAGGCATTTGAAAACAAAATTATGCTAAAGTTCATCTTTCCCAATTAATCATCGCTAAATTGTGATTCTCGGTCCATTTCAACTTTCAAATCAACTTTTTGTGGCACCAATGGCTGGTGTGACAGATCGACCTTTCCGTCAACTATGTAAAAAATTAGGGGCTGGTTACGCGGTGTCTGAAATGATTGCCTCCAACGCCATGTTGTGGAATAGTGAAAAAACCCTCAGAAGAGCTAATCATGATGGTGAAACTAATCCTATCTCAGTTCAAATTGCAGGTGCTGATCCATCAATGATGGCCCAAGCTGCCCTTTTAAACATCGACAGGGGTGCTCAAATCATTGATATCAATATGGGGTGTCCGGCTAAGAAAGTCTGTAATGTTGCTTCAGGTTCAGCTCTTTTGCAAAATGAACCTCTTGTAGCAAAAATTTTAGAAGAGATAGTAAAAAGTGTTCAATTAAATCATCCTAAAGTACCTGTTACATTAAAAATTCGAACAGGTTGGGATAGGGCTCATAAAAATGCTCTAAGAATCGCCAAAATTGCAGAAGATAGCGGTATTGCAATGTTAACCATTCATGGCAGGACGAAGGCTGACTTATATCACGGGGAAGCCGAATACGAGACTATCGCTGAAGTTAAAGCAATCGTCAAAATTCCAATTGTTGCGAATGGTGATATTAATTCTCCAGAAAAAGCAAAACTAGTATTAGAAAAAACAAATGCAGACGCAATTATGATTGGCCGTGCTGCGCAAGGTAAGCCTTGGATTTTTCGTGAGATAGACCACTTTTTAAAAACAGGAAATTATTTACCTGCACCTGACATCTCTGAAATCTCCAACATCATGCATGACCACTTACTAGAACATTATTCGTTCTATGGCGATTACATTGGACTTCGCTCAGCTCGAAAGCATATTGCTTGGTACTGCAAAGGACTTAGAAACTCTCACCAATTTCGCGCAAGAATGAACACTATAGAATCATGTGAAGAGCAATTAAAAGCGGTTCAAGATTATTTCGAAGAACTAAGACAGTACTCAGAAAAAATACAATATTTAGAAGCAGCCTAAAAATATGGAAAGCAAAAAAAAACACCCTGTTACAGAGGTTCTTGAGACCCATCTACAACGTTATTTAGATGATTTAGGAAATATTCCACCTTCGAATGTCTACGATATGGTTATTTCATCTATAGAAAAACCCATGTTAGAACTTATCATGCAACATGCTGGCAATAACCAATCCTTAGCAGCTCAATATCTTGGTCTAAATCGAAATACCTTAAGAAAAAAACTTCTTGAACATGGCCTTATTTAATCTCACACAAATTTTCATTAAACCCTATAAATCAACTAACTAGTTCATTATGATAAAAACCGCACTCCTCTCTGTTTCAGACAAATCAGGTATTGTTCCTTTTGCTAAAGAACTTCATCAACTAGGTGTTAAATTAATCTCAACAGGAGGCACCGCGAAGTTGCTTGCTGAAAACAACTTGCCAGTCGTAGAAGTTTCATCGCTAACAAATTTTCCAGAAATGCTAGATGGCCGTGTGAAAACATTGCACCCAATGGTTCATGGTGGACTATTAGCAATTAGAGCAAATCATCAACATATGGAGGCTCTAAAAGAACATGGTATCGGAACGATTGATATGCTTGTTATCAATTTATATCCATTTGAAAAAACAATTTCGCAAGAAAACTGTTCTTTTGAAGAAGCTATTGAGAATATTGATATTGGTGGCCCCGCAATGTTGCGTGCAGCTGCAAAAAATCACCAAGATGTAACAGTTTTAATTTCACCAGATGACTACAGTAGCGTTCTTAATGAAATGACTACAAACCAATGTAAAGTTTCTTTTGAGACTAATTTGCGTCTTGCAAAAAAGGTTTTCGCTCATACAGCACAATATGACGGTGCGATAGCAAACTATCTTACATCTCTTAATGAAGATCTATCTCACCATAATCGTTCAGCGTTTCCAAGTACATTTAATATGTCTTTCGAGCGCGTTCAAGAATTGCGTTATGGTGAAAATCCACACCAATCTGCTGCCTTCTATAGAGATATTAAGCCAGTCTTAGGTGGTCTTGGAAACTACCAACAACTCCAAGGTAAAGAACTTTCCTTTAACAATATTGCTGATGCTGATGCAGCCTGGGAATGTGTTAAAAGTTTTGGAAATAGTGAAACTGAAGGTAATCCAGCATGTGTAATCGTAAAACATGCCAATCCCTGTGGTGTAGCCATTGCACATTCTGCACTAGATGCTTATGAAAAAGCTTTTAAAACGGATCCTACCTCTGCTTTTGGTGGAATTATTGCCTTCAATAGAGAATGTGATGGCTTAACCGCTCAGGCAGTTTCAAAACAATTTGTTGAAGTATTAATAGCACCTTCTTACTCATCTGAGGCTTTAAAAATTCTCAGTAATAAACAAAATGTAAGAGTTTTACAGATCCCATTATCTGGATCACATAATTCCTATGACCTTAAAAGAGTTGGTGGTGGAATCCTTGTACAAACTCCAGATGCAAAAAATGTAAATCTATCTGAACTAAAAGTAGTTACTAAAAAGCAGCCATCTCCACATGAATTAGAGGAAATGTTATTTGCATGGAAAGTTGCTAAATACGTCAAATCCAATGCAATTGTTTTTTGTGCAAACGGTATGACTTTAGGGGTTGGAGCTGGCCAAATGAGTAGGATTGATTCTGCTAAGATCGCTGGAATCAAGGCTAATAATGCAGGTCTTTCGCTCATCGGTTCGGTTGTAGCTAGTGATGCGTTTTTCCCATTCCGTGATGGTTTAGATGTAGTTGTTGCTGCTGGTGCAACATGCGTCATTCAACCGGGTGGAAGCGTTCGTGACGATGAGGTTGTTCAAGCAGCTGATGAACACGGAATTGTTATGGTCTATACGGGTACACGTCATTTTAGGCATTAAATATGCGTATTTTAGGTATTGATCCAGGGCTCAGAGTTACAGGATTTGGGATTATCGAATTTAACCAACAACGGCTTCATTATGTGGCGTCTGGTTTAATTACAACTGAAAGCACAAACAAATCAATACCTCAAAGGCTTGGGACATTATTTAATGGCGTAACTGAGGTGATCAAGGTTTATCAGCCGGAATATGCAGCTGTTGAACAAGTGTTTCTGAATGTAAATCCAAAATCTACACTAGCTCTTGGTCAAGCAAGAGGAGCCGCTATTTCCGCTATAGTATGTCAAGATATAGAAGTAGTTGAATTTAGCGCATTAGAAGTTAAAAAAAATGTAGTGGGGCATGGGCGAGCTGCGAAATCTCAAGTGCAAGAAATGATTAAAAGACTTTTATCTTTAAAGGTGGCGCCAAGCACTGATGCGTCGGATGCGTTAGCTGTTGCTATTTGTGGTGCTCATCAATTTAGAATGAAAAATCAGTTACTACAAGCACAACTCAAGTTGAAAGCAAATAATGATAGGTAGAATCCAAGGGACTTTAATCCAAAAAAACCCACCGCATATATTGGTTGATTGTCATGGTGTTGGTTATGACATTGATGTTCCTATGAGTACCTTATATCAATTACCCGAAATTGGCGCATCAATTACATTACTAACGCATCATTTAGTAAGGGAAGATGCGCAACAACTTTTTGGTTTTGCTTCTGAAAATGAAAGAGAAACATTTCGCACTCTGATAAAAATTAGCGGAGTTGGTGCCCGAACCGCACTGACTATATTATCTGGAATGAGTGTTTCAGATATTGCACTAGCCGTATCGATGCAAGATTCATCTCGTTTAATGACAGTTCCAGGTATTGGTAAAAAAACAGCCGAACGATTGCTTCTAGAATTAAAAGGGAAATTTGGAACTGATTTACAGTCAACTACAGGAACCACTAATTCTGCATCTTCTGAAATCCTTCAAGCTTTGATTGCCCTGGGGTATTCTGATAAAGAGGCTGTATCTGCTATAAAACAAGTACCGAATGATGCCTCAGTTTCTGACGGAATTCGCCTAGCACTTAAAACATTATCTAAAGCATAGGGTGAGTTAAGGTTAAACTTCTTATATGGCAATTCATACTGATCAAATTGAAACAAATTCAGAACCACCTCAAAAAGGTTCAAGAATGATAGATGCTGGCGTAGTTGGCGAAGATCAAATGATTGAACGCGCTTTGCGTCCAAAACAATTAGAAGAATATATTGGCCAAACTAAAGTTAGAGAACAATTAGAAATTTTTATTTCGGCTGCTAAGAGTCGTTCTGAAGCATTAGATCATGTCTTGTTATTTGGACCTCCAGGACTCGGTAAAACAACCTTAGCGCACATTATTGCAAAAGAATTAGGGGTTAATCTTCGTCAAACAAGTGGTCCAGTCTTGGACCGTCCAGGTGATTTAGCAGCCTTACTTACCAATTTAGAAGAAAATGATGTTCTTTTTATTGATGAAATTCATCGCTTATCTCCTATTGTTGAAGAAATACTTTATCCCGCATTAGAGGATTACAGTATCGATATTATGATTGGCGAAGGTGCAGCCGCCCGGAGTGTAAAACTTGATTTAAAACCTTTTACTTTAGTGGGTGCTACAACTCGCGCTGGGATGTTGACAAATCCTCTAAGGGATAGATTCGGTATTGTATCTAGACTTGAATTCTACAACCATCAAGAATTAGAAAACATCATCTTACGTTCAGCAAATTTACTCAATGCTCCAATTACAAGTGATGGTGCTAGAGAGATTGCTAAACGAGCTAGAGGCACTCCTAGAATTGCTAATCGATTGTTAAGAAGAGTTCGTGATTATGCTCAAGTAAAAAGCGATGGAACAATTTCGAGTGCAATTGCCGATGCGGCTCTAAAAATGTTAGATGTTGATCCTGTAGGATTTGACCTCATGGACAGAAAATTATTAGAAGCAATTCTATTTAAGTTTTCTGGAGGCCCTGTTGGGGTTGATAATCTTGCTTCAGCAATCGGAGAAGAAAGAGATACCATCGAAGACGTAATCGAACCTTACTTAATTCAGCAGGGTTATCTTCAAAGAACTCCAAGGGGTAGAATCGCAACCAAAATCAGTTACGAGCACTTTCAACTTGTGCCACCAAAAGATAACGGTCTGCTTGACTTAGATTAAGGTAATAACCAAGGTACCGATTTGCTACCGGAATCTACGTCATCTAAAGACTTGAGTTCTTGCAGATGAGAAACATCTCCCCAAGCTTCTATTTCAAAACCTTGATCAGTAAAAAATAAGCGATTTAGACTGGTATTTAACAGCTCAACTTTTCTCTTTTCTGCAATATCCATTTTTGTAGCTAAGCGGTACATACAATCTAGCACTCCACCATGAGCAACAATCAGTACAACTTCACCAATATGATTTTTTGCGATTCTCTCTATTGAGTTTGTAACTCGAATATAGAATTGGCGGAGAGTTTCTCCACCCTTTGGCTGAAAATCAGGATCTCTACTATGCCAAGCTTTATGGTTTTCAGGTAGTTGTTCTTCTATATCTTTATAGGTTAAGCCTTGGATTTCTCCATAACATCTTTCTCTTAGATCAGCATCAATGACAGTTGGAACATCGTGATGAAGGGTAATTGTGTTTGCCGTATCTAAAGCTCTAGACAAATCACTGGAATAAGCAATATCAATTTTTTCGTTTGCTAATGCTTGGCCTAAAAGTTTTGCCTGAAGAACTCCTTGTTCATTTAATCCAATATCTAAATGCCCCTGCAAACGATGCTCTTTATTCCAATTTGTTTCACCATGGCGAACTAATAATATTTTTGTCATGAAATCATTTCTTCAATATAACTTTTACAAACTTTCTTTTGCCCACTTGCAGCACAAAGGTACCCTCGTTAACCTGCAGTGCCTTATCTGAAATGGTGCTCCCGTCAATTTTTACGCCACCTTGTTCTATATTGCGATTTGCTTCAGACGTTGAAGGAGCAAGTTGAGACATTTTTAAAAGCTGTGCTATTCCGATAGGCGCGCCAGAAAGAGTTATTTCTGGAATGTCATCCGGTATTCCACCTTTTGCTCTCAATTGGAAATCTTCATGCGCTTTTTCTGCATCGCTTGCGCTATGAAATCTAGTCACAATTTCTTTAGCTAAAGCAACTTTTGCATCTTTAGGATTTTTACCATCTATAACTTCTTGTTTAAGCTTTTCAATTTCTTGAAGACTTTGAAATGATAGAAGGTTGTAGTATGTCCACATCAAATCATCTGAGACACTCAAGAGCTTGGAAAACATTTGATTTGGAGCTTCCGTGATACCAATATAGTTACCTTTGGATTTACTCATCTTATCAACGCCATCAAGACCAACCAAAAGTGGCATAGTTAAAATACATTGCGGTTCTTGTCCATACTCTTTCTGTAGTTCACGCCCAACAAGCAAATTAAATTTTTGATCCGTTCCACCAAGTTCTAAATCGCTTTTTAAAGCAACAGAGTCATAACCTTGCATGAGGGGATATAAAAATTCATGAACCGAAATCGGTACTCCAGAGCGATATCTTTTTGTAAAATCGTCCCTTTCTAACATTCTTGCCACCGTATATTTTGCTGCCAACTGAATCATCCCAGACGCGCCAAGTGGTTCAGACCATTCAGAGTTATAGCGAACCTCGGTTTTTGAAGGATCTAAAACAAGACTTGCTTGGTTGTAATATGTTTTTGCGTTTTGCGCAATTTCATCTTTTGTTAATGGTGGGCGAGTGTTATTTCTACCTGATGGATCACCGATCATGCTTGTGAAGTCCCCAATCAGAAAAATAACGGTATGGCCTAAGTTCTGTAACTGCCTTAATTTATTCAATACAACAGTGTGACCAAGATGAATATCTGGGGCTGTAGGATCTAAACCTAACTTAATACGCAAAGGTTGTTTTGTTGCGATGCTCTTGGCTAATTTTTTTATCCAATCAGCTTCAACAATAAGCTCTTCACAGCCTCTTTTTGTCTGCGCTAAGGCCTCTAGTACCTCTTCTGTTATTGGATATTCGTTCGGTGTATGATGAGATGTCATGTTAGATTTGAAACTGTATTTTTAACACTTCTTAAAGTCTTTTAAGTGAAGTTGAAATAAACTACATTGTCGCATTTTTGATATTTTACCTGTCTATGCATATAACTTCTAATAATCACCTAAGTTCGGAACTTTACATAGGTCTTATGTCAGGTACAAGTTTAGATGGTATTGACGGCGTTTTATGCTCTATTAATGAATTGGGTCAAGTAGAAACACTTGTTCATGTTAGTCGTCAATTTTCAGATGAACTCAAACAACTCTTTCTAAAATTGCAATCAACATCACATGATGAGTTACATCAAGAAGCTCTAGCTTCTAACCAAATTGCAATTGAGTATGCCAATGTAGTTCAAACTATTTTGCAATTGGCATCGGTCAAACCTGAACAAATTGTTGCGATTGGCGCCCATGGTCAAACGATAAGGCATCAACCAGTTTTATCCAATCAAGTAGGCTATTCTCTGCAATCACTAAATGGGTCGCTACTTGCTGAGTTATCGCAAATAGACGTCATCAATGACTTTCGTTCAAGAGATATTGCAGCAGGTGGTCAAGGGGCTCCACTAGTCCCAGCATTTCATTACTCTCAGTTTGGTAATAATGATAAGCCTAAAGCAATCCTTAACCTTGGGGGTATTGCAAATCTTACGCTACTGAGTCCAAAACAACCTATATTGGGTTTTGATACCGGACCGGCAAATATTCTTTTAGACAGTTGGATTCATTTTCATAAAAATTTACCCTTTGACGATAAAGGTAACTGGGCACAATCCGGTAATGAACACTCAGAGTTATTGAGTCATTTTTTAAATGAGCCTTACTTCACTAGACCAATACCCAAAAGTACTGGCCGAGACTTATTTAACGTAGATTGGTTATTGAATAAAGTTTCTATATGTAAATATCCACCTATTCCTGAGGATACTCAAGCGACACTTCTTACACTTACCGCCAAAACAATTGCCCAGGATTTAAAAAAGTATTTACCTACTTGCTCTGAATTAATTATCTGCGGAGGTGGTTCAAGAAACACTTACCTACTTCAAAAGATTGAAGAGCAATGCAAGTTTTTAAATTTAGATTTAAATGTTGTTACAACAGATGATTACGGCTTAGATCCTCAAACCATTGAGGCTATGGCTTTTGCATGGCTAGCTTGGAGTTTTAAGAATAAGAAATCCTCAAACATTCCAGATGTTACAGGTGCAAAGGGCCCAAGAATACTGGGCTCCCTACACTATAAATGAAACTAAGCTGAAAACGATGATCCACAGCCACATGTAGTTGTGGCATTAGGATTTTTGATTACAAATTGTGATCCATTGATATCTTCTTTGTAGTCGATTTCTGCTCCAACTAAGTATTGATAACTCATTGAATCTACCAATAGTGTCACACCATTTTTTTCAAATTGAGTGTCATCTTCATTGATATCTTCATCAAAAGTAAATCCATACTGAAATCCTGAGCATCCACCACCTTGCACGAAGACACGCAACTTGAGCGCATTATTTCCTTCTTCAGCAATTAAGTCTGCAACTTTAGTCGCAGCACTATCTGTGAAGATAATTGGAACTGGTGGCTCTTCAAAAGACTTTGCAACTTCTTGTACAGCACTCATGATAATTCCTTTCAAAAACCCTCTAATGACTCTATTCTAGGCTTCTTTTACCCCTATTGCATGTAAGGGATTAAGGAAGTAACGCAATCTGTTGAAGTCCCATGTTTTCTGGAAACCCAAACATCAAATTTAAGCACTGAATACCTTGGCCTGAAGCGCCCTTAACAAGATTGTCTTCAACTACTAATATGACTAAAGTATCTCCACCTCCAGGGCGATGAATCGCCATCCTAAGTTGGTTACTACCTCTTACTGACCTTGTTTCTGGATGACTACCAGCGGGCATTACATCTACAAAATATTCGCCACGATAAAAGTCTTCATATAAAGCTTGAAAATCTACATCTAAAGCTTCAGGTAAGATTTTTGCATATAGTGTTGAATGTATCCCTCTAATCATTGGGACTAAATGTGGAACAAAGGTAAGCTTCACATCATCATGACCAGCTATAGCCTTTAAACCCTGCTCAATCTCTGGAAGGTGACGGTGTCCTTTAACTCCATAAGCTTTAAAGTTATCGCTCGCCTCAGCAAGTAAAGTACCTACTTCAGCCTTTCTGCCAGCTCCAGAAACCCCGGATTTAGAATCAGAAATCAAATATTTAGTATCAACTAATTTTTTTCCTGCATTAGATTTTGGGGATAAAAGTGGTGCAAATCCTAGTTGTACTGATGTTGGATAACATCCTGCTAAACCAACTACACGCGCTTTTTTTATGGCTTCACGATTGATTTCGGCTAATCCATAAACTGCCTCTTCCAATATGTCTGGACATTGATGAGGCATGCCATACCACTGCTCAAAAACCTTAGTATCTTTTAATCTAAAGTCAGCTGCTAAATCAAGGATTCTGACATTTGATGCAAGCAGTTCTTTGGCTTGAGACATTGCTACACCATGAGGTGTTGCAAAAAATACTGCATCACACTCATCTAATTTAGCGTCCTCTGGAGTACTAAACGCAATATCAACCCTTCCTCTTAATGAGGAAAACATTTCAGAAACCGGCATTCCTGCTTCTTTTCTAGATGTAATTGCAGTTAATTGCACTTCTGGGTGCTGTGCCAACATCCTTAATAACTCCACACCCGTATATCCAGTTCCGCCTACAATTCCTACTTTAATCATCTTTTCTCCCGAGTTACCACTAAAGTTTCATGAGTATGTTCTTCTAGTGTGAAAAAACAATGAAAAAAACCGTATAAGCAACACGCCTATACGGTTAATTTCTTTAAGACTTGTTAAATTAACGCTTACTAAATTGTTTACGACGGCGTGCACCACGTAAACCAACCTTCTTACGTTCAACTTCACGTGCATCACGTGTAACAAAACCAGCTTTTGATAAAGTAGGTTTTAAAGTATTGTCATAGTCAATCAAAGCACGTGTAACACCATGACGAACAGCACCAGCTTGACCTGTTTCACCGCCACCACTTACGTTAACTTTAATGTCAAATGTAGAAGCGTGATTCGTCAAGATAAGCGGTTGACGAGCGATCATACGTGAAGTCTCACGTGAAAAATACTGATCAATCGGCTTACCGTTTACTAGAATATCGCCTTTACCTGACTTGATAAAAACTCTTGCTACTGAGCTTTTACGACGACCGGTTCCATAATTCCAATTTCCAATCATAAAAGCTCCTTAAATTTCTAAAACGCTAGGCTGTTGAGCCGCGTGTGGATGAGTTTCATCACCATAAACCTTCAATTTCTTGATCATTGCATAACCAAGAGGTCCCTTAGGAAGCATACCCTTGACTGCTTTTTCAAGAACGCGTCCAGGGAATTTGGCTTGCATTTTATCGAAATTTGTTTCGTAGATTCCGCCAGGATATCCACTATGACGATAATATTTCTTTTGCAAACCTTTGTTGCCGGTTACGCGAAGTTTTGATGCGTTAATAACGACGATGAAATCGCCTGTATCTACGTGAGGAGTGAACTCAGGTTTATGCTTGCCGCGCAGACGGTGTGCCACTTCACTGGCGACACGACCGAGAACTTTGTCTGTTGCGTCAATCACGAACCACTCACGCTTTACCTCATGGGATTTTGCGGAAAATGTTTTCATGACTACTTTCATTAAATTTTAGGGTCCAAAATGTTTCAATTGCAAAATCTCGTTCGGCCTTGCTTATGCTTGCACGCTCTCATTTGACGTTTACAACTGTAGTACTATTCCCTAGGACCAAAACAGGGAATCCATGATTATAGCAAAAAAAAGCCCAGAGGTAAACTCTGGGCTATGAATTCCACCTTTGTTTGGGTGGAGGAGACATCAGTAGCAGTAAAATCTATATTTAGAATTTACGCAATAAGTTAATTATATATTAGGGTTATCACTAGGTAAAGTGTTTTTTTAATTTTTTTGTTGGGGTGCAACATGGAATGTACGGTAAATTGGCTTGGAATAGATGGTATGAGCTTTTCTGCAGAAGTTGGAAGCGGTCATCTCATCAACATGGATGGCGCACCAGAAGCCGGTGGCAGAAACTTGGCGCCTCGCCCGATGGAGCTATTATTGGCAGGGGCCGGGGGTTGCACAGCTTTTGATGTTGTAATGATTTTAAAAAAATCCCGACAAAACATTTCAGGATGCAAAGTAAAGCTTGAAGCAACACGAGCAGACTCAGATCCGAAAGTGTTTACTCACATTAACATGAAATATATAGTTACCGGAAAAGATTTAGACCCAGGCAGAGTGGCAAAAGCGGTTGAACTTTCTCATGACAAATATTGCTCTGCAACCATCATGTTAAGAAAAACGGCTGAAATAAGCCACACTATAGAGATCATAGAAGCATAAGAAGCAGAGTTGATCGATAAGCCGGATTCTGTCGCCAAAACTTTCGCCTTGGGGCAATCATTCATCTAGGTCCCGTGTTACCACTGGACTCGAGCTCTCTACCCGCAGGCTTAACGGGTCGCCTCAACGCCTGCCTATTTGAGATTGCTCCGAGTGGAGGTTACCGCGTTTCACCGTAACTAAATACGCTCGTCTCTGTGGCCCTATTCCTCATGTCACCATGGATGGCTGTTAACCATCACCCTACCCTTTGGAGTCCGGACTTTCCTCCCCTTTATTCAAGCGGCGATTGCCTAATCAACTCTGCAACAGTAGTCTAACCGAGAATTGACCACTCTAGGGATTGTCCAGCATTAAGAGGAACTAAAAGATCTTTACCTAATGGATAACTATTAGGAATACTTTGAGGTTTCTTTTCAAGCGTAATCATCCCCTCATTACGAGGAACTTGATAAAAATCTGGGCCATTAAATGATGCAAATTGCTCCAACTGTTGTAATTTTCCAACTGAGTCAAAGGCTTGCGCATATAGTTCCAACGCTTGAGCAGCTGTAAAGCATCCTGCACATCCACATGCATGCTCCTTTAAGTGCTGTGCATGAGGAGCACTATCAGTCCCTAAAAAGAATCTTTTTGAACTTCCAGTTGCAGCAGATAATAAGGCTTGACGATGCTCTTCTCTTTTAAGAACTGGTAAACAGTAGTAATGTGGCCGAATGCCTCCGACAAATATTGCATTACGGTTATATAGCAAATGGTGCGCGGTAATACTGGCAGCAATCTCACCAAATTCATTAGATTCCTGCACATATTGAACAGCCTGTGAAGTTGTAATGTGCTCGAACACTACTTTTAATTGAGGATGCCTTTTTCTCAAAGGATGCAAAACGTCATTGATAAATACAGCTTCACGATCAAATATATCAATCTCCTGACTTGTAACCTCACCATGAACTAATAAAGGAATATTAAGTTCAGCCATCATGGCAATCGTTTCATCGCATTTCAGAATATTAGTAACACCTGCATCGCTATTAGTTGTTGCTCCAGCAGGGTATAACTTAACACCAATGATTCCATTTTCTTTAGCTTTTACGATTTCTGATGGCGAAGTCATATCAGTTAAATACAAAGTCATGAATGCATAAAATTCTGGATAACCCACTTCTTTTGCCGCTTGATGAATTCTGTCTTGATAACTCAATGCTTGAGAAACAGTAGTTACAGGTGGCTTTAAATTTGGCATGATTAGCGCTCGACTAAATTGCCGTGCAGTATGTTTTACCAAGTCAGGTAATACATCCCCATCTCTTAAATGGAGGTGCCAATCATCAGGTCGTTTAATGGTTATTGTGTTCATCTCTTTCCCATAGAACAATTCTAAAATCGTTAACATTTGTCAAAGTCGGACCAGTCATGACTAGCGCTCCGACTTCTTCAAAAAATCCATAAGCATCATGTTTATCAAGATATTCATCAATATTAAAATGCTTTTGCAAAACCTTCTTCTTTATTTCGGAATTAAAAAATGCTCCGGCATTTTTTTCACTTCCATCAATGCCATCCGTATCTGCTGCAAGAGCACTAAGCCCTTTTATATCAATTGTTTCCTTCAGTAGGGCCAGTAAGAACTCTGAGCATCTTCCTCCCCGCCCTTTAACTCCTTTAGGAATTGTAACGACTGTTTCGCCTCCTGAAATCCAAGCAATTTTTTTTGAAGGATTATTTTTTATTGTTTGTCGAATCATATCAGCCTGAACTTTCGCAAATTCGGAAGACTCTCCTGAAATATGATCACCCAATAAAAAAACTTCATAGTCTAAAGATCGGCAGTAATTTGCGGCAGCTTCAAGACTTTTTTGCGCTGAAGCAAAAACATGGTTTGCTACTCCATCTAAAATCTTATCTTGTGGCTTCAGAGTCTCGCTAACCAATCCTTTTTTTCCATTTTGCAAATGGGTTATAACATCCTGGATATTTGGATTATTTTGTAAGTTGTACTTCTCAATAATGTTCATTGCATCCTCAAATGTCGAAGGATCAGCCGCGCATGGTCCACTGGCAATATCACTTGCATTATCACCAATAACATCAGAAATGATAAAGGCTACAACAGTTGCACCGCGGCTTCTTACAAGCTGAGCTAAACGACCACCCTGAATGGCTGAAATATGTTTTCTAATAACATTGATTTCCTCAACAGGGGCACCGCAACGTAATAATTCTTCTGTTAAATTTTGAATCGTTGTTAAAGATATATTCCCAAGTGCTAATGGAGTTAGGCTTGAGCCTCCACCTGATATAAGAACGATACAAATATCATTAGTCTTTAAATTTTCTATATGTTGTAATATTTTTTTACAAGCTTCTATTCCAGCTTGATCAGGTACTGGATGAGAGGCTTGTGAAACATTGATTCTTCTTGAATAATTTACATTTGAAACATCATGCCCATAGCGGGTTATAACGTGACCATAAATATTGGCTTGCGGCCAATGTTGTAAAGCATATTTTTCTAAAGCATCCGCCATTGATGCACTCGCTTTTCCGGCACCAACAACAAGACAATTTCCCACCAATCCTTGAGGAAAATATTTTTCTAAAACTATTGGTAAAGATAATTGTGGGTCAGCAACTTTTAAAACTTCCCCAAACGCATGTTGCAAAATATGAATAGTCATTTTTAGCTATTAAATTGCCAGAACAGTCTCTGATTGAGAAGCTTCAATTTGATTTTTTTGCATATTCCACATCAATGCATATTTCCCCTGAAGATTCATTAATTCTTCATGCGTTCCCCTTTCGAGGATCTCCCCATCTTGCATGACTAATATCTGAGAGGCATGCACAATAGTTGATAAGCGATGAGCGATGATTAAAGCAGTTCTATTCGTGGTAAGTTTATTAATCTCTAATTGAATAGCTTTTTCTGTTTGTGAATCAAGCGCAGATGTAGCCTCATCAAAAATGATTAATGCCGGGTTCTTTAATAAGGTTCGCGCAATAGCTACTCTTTGTTTTTCTCCACCAGAAAGTTTAAGGCCTCTTTCCCCAACGGAAGTGTTATACCCAGCTGGAAGACTCATAATAAAATCATGAATTTGTGCTGCCTTGGCCGCCTGAACAATATCTTCCTGAGAACAATCAGGATTTCCATATGCAATGTTGTAGCCAATAGTATCGTTAAACAATACTGTGTCTTGTGGAACAATCCCAACCATTTTTCTTAAACTAAGTTGTTGCACTTTGGATATATTTTGATCATCAAAATATATCTCTCCAGAATTTACATCATAAAAACGAAACAATAGTCTTGATAAAGTACTTTTACCGGACCCACTATGGCCAACAACCGCAGTTGTAGTGCCAGGCTCAATTACAAAGTTAATGTCTTTTAATATTTTACGGCTAAGCTCATAGGAAAAATCTACTTGATTAAAAACAACTCTTGGCCCCAGATCTGGTCTTTGTAATATCAAAGGTTTTGCATCTGATGAGTCTTTAATTTCCTGCTCTTTATTTAACAAACTAAACATGTTGTCCATATCTAAGATAGCTTGTTTTATTTCCCGATAAATAACACCCAAAAAATTTAATGGTATGTACATTTGAATCATAAGTGTATTAATCAACACAATATCTCCCAGTGTCAATTCACCATTCTGTACTCCGACAGTAGCTCTCCATAAAATAGCAATAAGACCAATAACAATGATGGATTGCTGGCCAATATTTAAAATTGCTAAGCTTTGTTGAGACTTTATTGCGGCTTTTTGATAACTTTGTAAAAAACTATCGTAGCGTTTAGCTTCAAATTTTTCATTTGTAAAATATTTGACTGTCTCAAAATTTAACAAAGAATCTATTGCCTTTTGATTGGCACTTGTATCCATCTCATTCATTTTGCGACGGTATTTGGTTCGCCACTCTGTTACTGAAACGGTATAAAAAATATATACAACTAATGCACAAAAAGTAATTGCTGCATACATCCAATCATAATTAATGGCTAGATAAATTAGAACTATAGAAAACTCAATGAGAGTCGGCAAAATGCTATACAGCGAATAAGAAATGAGAGATTGTATTCCCCTAGAACCTCGATCAATATCTCTGGATACTCCACCGGTTTGTCGTCCTAAATGGAATCTTAAAGACAAAGAATGCAAATGATTAAAAACCTCTATTGCAACCTTACGTATTGCATTTTGGGTTACCTTTGAAAATAAAAATTCTCTTAACTCTGTAAATAAGGAAGCAGAGAGCCTCAAAAGTCCATACGCTATAACAAAAGCGATTGGAAAAACTAATAAACGCTTAGGATCATCAGCAGGCAATGCTAAATCATCAATCAAATGCTTTAAAACTATAGGAATGCCAATGTTTGCAACTTTAGCTAATATTAAGCAAGAGATTGCAAAAAATACTCGCCACGGATATTGCGTTAAATAAGGTATTAAAGTCCGCAGAGTCCCCCAATCACCAAGATCTCTTTTTTTCAGAGTTGAGGGACTTGGATCATGTGAGGAAGGACGCATTATCTATTGAAATTGATGGGCATTGAAAACTGCATAGATTTCAATGCCTTTTCCTTAGTTAGTTGTTGCAGTAGATCTTAATCGAATATGAAGCTCTCGCAATTGCTTCTCATCAACAGAACTTGGTGCTTGCGTTAATAAGCACTGAGCCCTTTGAGTTTTGGGGAAAGCGATAACGTCACGGATCGAATCAGCACCAGTCATCATCGTAACGATTCGATCAAGACCGAATGCGATACCGCCATGAGGAGGCGCCCCGTATTTCAAAGCATCTAATAAGAAACCAAACTTCACTTGAGCTTCCTCTGGTCCAATTTTTAGGGCTCTAAATACTTCGCTTTGAACAGATTCTTGGTGGATACGTACAGAACCTCCGCCGATTTCCCAGCCATTTAAAACCATATCATAGGCTTTAGCCAGACATTTCCCTGGATCTTTATCCAAAATCGATAAATGCTCATCTTTAGGGCTTGTAAATGGATGGTGACATGCAACCCAACGAGCAGCTTCCTCGTCATAATCAAACATTGGGAAATCTACTACCCACAATGGTTGCCAACCTTCTTTGAAAATACCTTTTTCTTTGCTCCAATCAGAATGTCCGATTTTCACTCTTAAAGCTCCAATTGCATCATTCACAATTTTTGCCTTATCAGCTCCAAAGAAAATGATATCGCCATCTTTTGCTCCAGTTCGCTGAAGTATGGCGTCGATTGCTTGATCATGAAGATTTTTGACGATAGGTGATTGCAATCCATTTCTTCCATCACTGACTTTATTAACTTTGATCCAAGCTAGACCCTTAGCTCCATAAATACCTACAAACTGAGTGTATTCATCAATTTCACTTCTAGAAATTTCTGCGCCACCCGGAACTAAAAGTGCAACAACTCTTCCATTTTCAGAATTTGCTGGGCCAGAGAACACTTTAAAGTCTACATCTTTCATTACATCTGTAAGATCAGTGAACTCAAGACTTACTCTTAAATCAGGTTTGTCTGATCCAAACCTATACATCGCATCCTGATATGAGAGAACTGGGAAAGGCGACGGTAATTGAACGTCTATGACCTTATTGAAAACATGTGAAATCATATTTTCAAATAAGTCACGGATTTCTAGTTCATTTAAAAATGATGTTTCACAATCGATTTGAGTGAATTCTGGTTGACGATCCGCACGCAAATCTTCATCTCTGAAACATTTAACAATTTGATAATAACGGTCAAATCCTGCAACCATCAGCAATTGTTTAAATAATTGTGGTGATTGAGGAAGAGCAAAAAATTGACCGTCATGAACTCTAGAGGGTACTAAATAATCCCTAGCTCCTTCAGGAGTACTTTTAGTAAGCATTGGAGTTTCTATATCGATAAAGCCAGCTTCATCAAGATATCTTCTTGACTCCATTGCAACGTTATAACGTAATCTTAAGTTCTTTTGCATTTGTGGACGACGCAAATCAAGAACTCGATGAGTCAAGCGAGTTGTTTCAGATAGATTTTCATCATCCAACTGGAAAGGTGGTGTAACTGAACTATTTAAAATATTTAATTTTTTACAAAGGATTTCAATTTTTCCAGTTGTTAAATCATTGTTTTCAGTGCCAGCAGGTCTTGCTCTCACGATTCCAATAACTTGAATACAGTATTCATTTCTGACATTTTCTGCTTTTGAAAAAACTTCTTCTTGATCTGGATCGCAAACTATTTGAACAAAACCATGGCTATCACGTAAGTCAATAAAAATGACTCCACCGTGATCACGACGACGGTTTACCCATCCAGCAATATGAACTTCTTGACCAATTAAATCTTCAGTTAACAAACCAGCAACATGACTACGCAATGACATACTTAAACCTCTTAAATTAATTTTTTGGCTCTTGGCCTACAGGTGGAACAGTTCCCATCGAAACAATATGTTTTAGAGCTTCTTCAACGGAAATGGTTAATTCAATCACACTATCCTTAGGGACTATCATGAAAAAACCAGATGTCGGATTAGGCGTAGTGGGAACAAAAACATGTATGTGGGGAGTACCTAACTTCTCAGCAACTTCTCTCATTGGAGTTCCAGTTTGAAAAGCGATTGTCCAAGAATTAGCATGCGGATATCGAATTAAAACTGCTTTTTTAAATGCATCCCCACTGCTTGATAAAAGCGTATCTGAAACTTGCTTAACACTCGAATATATTGATCGAACAATAGGAATACGTTGTAATACCTTTTCCCACATCCTAAATAGCCACCTACCTGCGATCGTAATTGCAAACATACCAGTTAGGATAATTGCGAAGATAACAATTAATACACCAACAAAAGGCGTTTCTCTAAAATGAGTAAGGCTTTCTGTGAGATTTGATGGCAAAACTGTGATTAATATATGCATCACAGACCCAAAAACACCATCTAAAATACCCATAGCCCAAGTAATTACCCAGATGGTAATTGCCAAAGGTGCCCAAACTAAGATACCTGCTAAAAAGTACTTTTTCATATTCCTCTACACGTCTAAAGGAACATTATCCATCTTTTTTAAGTAAAAGAGTTTCTAAAATACAGTTTCAGAAACTTCATTACTCTCTTTAACGATTTCTTGAGGTATTAGAACAGATCCAACAAACATGCCAAAAAAGCTGAAGGCTAGACCAACCATTTGAGGAGGAATCATTTCATCTGGTAAAACAGCTTCAGTTAAAAGCCATGAAACTAGGCCAAAAGTTACTGATAAAAGACCCCCAATTGGGTTTGCCCTAGACCAATAAACTCCACATAATAAAGGCACAAATGCTGCAACTAAAGTCACTTTATAGGCACTTTCAACCATTTTAAAAATGGATAATTGAGAATTCATAGCAATAATAGTTACTAATACAGTAAAAACTAGGGTGGTTACTCGCATGATTAATAAATACTGCGAAGATGTAAGTTCTTTAAAAAATCCTTTAATAATGTTCTCCGAAAAAGAAACGGAAGGGGCTAACAAGGTCGCGCTTGCACAACTTTTAATGGCAGATAAAAGTGCTCCAAAAAAGATGATTTGTGCAATTAAAGGTGTGTGGTTAAGAATTAATTGTGGAAGAATTAATTGAGAATCACCGTTCAATTCAGCTTTAACCATTTCTGGCTCTAATAAATTAGCTGAATAAGCCAGCATCATTGGAATAAATGCAAAACAAAAATATAAAACCCCTCCTAGAATTGCTGCTCTTTGAGCAATTTGAACAGTTTTAGATGATGTGACTCTCTGGAAAACATCTTGTTGAGGAATAGATCCTAGCATCATAGTACAAAGTGCTGATATAAAAGTGATGATGTCGGCAAAATTAGCCTTAGGGAAAAAATTAAATAAGCCTGCATTATTTGCATGACTAACTACAGCCCCAACTCCTCCCGCTAAATCACTGACTTCGTAACCGATAAACAACATGCCGATGACAATAATAATCATTTGTAAAAAGTCAGTTACTGCAACTGCCCACATGCCACCAAAGAGTGTGTATATCAAAACACTCCCTGATCCAATTAACATACCCACGTCGCGAGAAATTTCACCGCCGGAAACAACATTAAAAACTAAGCCTAAGGCCATAATTTGAGCAGAAACCCAACCCAAATATGATGCAGCTATACATAAAGTAATCAAAACTTCAACTGTGCGCCCGTACTTGTCTTTATAAAAATCACCAATCGTTAAATACTTGGCTTGATAAAGTGGCTTTGCAAAAAAGAGGCCAACTAAAATTAGACACATTGATGAGCCGAAAGGATCTGCAACAACTCCTGCTAAACCCTCTTGTAAAAATGTAGCGGGAGCTCCAAGAACTGCTTCTGCTCCAAACCATGTCGCAAACACTGTTGCTGTTACAACATACATTGGTAGTGCATGTCCCGCAGCTGCGAAGTCTGTAGCGTTTTTTACTTTAAGAGATGCTAACAACCCAATAGCAACAGAAATAATCCAATAGAGAATAACAAACCATAGAAGCATGATTAACCTAGTGTTTTAAATAGAAGTACACCCCTGCGCCTCCAACTAGAAGGCCTAAAATAAATATGTTAGCAAAAGTAATATTACATTTGTGTTTGTTATTACTTTTAATGAGATTTTTAATTTCATCTAATTGATTTTGATTTTTAGAATGAACTTCCATTTCTAAATAACTGGTCAATAGTCTTGGGATGGTAGGCAACTTTTGCGCCCACTGAGGTGCTTCAGCCTTTAATTTATCCCAAAAACCTCTAAACCCAACCTGCTGATTCATCCAGGTTTGCATAATAGGTTTAACTGTTTTCCATAAATCAAGATCTGGATCTAACTGTCTTCCAAGACCTTCAACATTTAATAAAGTTTTTTGTAAAAGTGTTAGCTGTGGTTGAATTTCAACTTTAAATCTTCTTGAAGTTTGAAATAATCTCATCAAAACAATGCCTAATGAAATTTCTTTTAAAGGACGATCAAAATAAGGCTCACAAACAGCTCTTACAGCTCCTTCCAATTCTTCAACCTTCGTTTCAGGCGGAACCCATCCAGATTCAATATGTAATGCAGCTACTCGGTGATAATCACGATTAAAAAAAGCCAGAAAATTTTGTACTAAATAATTTTTATCTACTTCTGAAAGTGTTCCTACTATTCCGAAATCTAAAGAAATAAGCCTTCCAAAAGTGGCAGGTTCAAGACTGACCATGATGTTCCCAGGATGCATATCCGCATGAAAAAATCCATGCGAAAAAGCTTGTGTAAAGAACACTTCAACACCATCTACGGCCAACATTTTTAAATCAACACCTGCGGCTTTCAAGTCGTCTAGTCGAGCAATTGAAATGCCGTACATACGCTCCATTACCATGACATTGACATGGCATAAATCCCAATATATCTCTGGGATCATTATTTTGTTTGAGCCTTCGAAATTACGTCTTAGCTGACTACAGTTTGCAGCTTCGCGTAGCAAATCTAATTCATCATGTATCGTTGTATCAAAACCGGCAACAACCTCTTTAGGCTTTAATCTTTTTCCATCATAAGAAAATTTCTCAATTAAACCTGCAAGGCTATGCATTAAAGCTAAATCACTTTCTATTACCCCTAAGATATTTGGACGTAATACCTTGATTGCAACATGCTTGCCTTCCCATTCGGGATATTTTTCATTTCCCTTGAGCACTCCAAAATGAACTTGAGCTATTGACGCACTTGCAATTGGGGTTGGGTCAAAAGATTTAAAAATTTCGTTAAGAGGAACTCCTAAAGCCTTTTCAATTATTTCTTTGGATAGTTCATTGGAAAAGGGTGGGACATCGTCTTGTAATTTCGCTAATTCATCTGCAATATCCTCGGGCAACAAATCTCTTCGAGTAGATAGAACTTGCCCAAATTTTATAAATACTGGCCCTAAGGCCTCCAAAGCCAAACGAATCCGTTGCCCTCTAGCTAAATTTTTAGAAGGAGATAACCACGATAATGGTAATAAGATGAAATATAAGGGGCCTGATTTGATAGCCCCGCGCAAAAGACCAAAAAGATCATAACGCCAAAGAATATAAACAATACGCAAAATACGATTTAATTTTTGAATCATCTTATTGTGTTTCTTTATTGTTTATTCGTTGTTCTATATGATTTAATTTCTTTTCGGCTCGATCAAGCTGATCTCTTAAAAGCCTAATTTCTGATTTAAAGTCATTAAATTGATTTGCTCCCAAAAGAATATTTCTCTCGTTTACAAAAAAATCTCTCACTCCACTTTTTAAATCTTCAACAGCATTATTGGCTTGTGTAAATACTTTTTTTGATTCAACAATTATTCTTCTAGAAGGTGCATCACCTATTAATTTAGAAAGGTCTTCCTCAGCCTCCCACCTTAATTCAGCAAATAATCGATTTAAATCAGCTGCCAAGTCAACATCACCGGATATTCGAACAAATTTCATAGCGGCACCTTTGCCGTCTTTCACAAAAGCCCAAAAAGCTTCCTGAGAAATTTCTAGCGAAACTGAACTCTCTATATCTTCCTGTTTTGCATCTTGCAAAAGTCCATCTTGTATCAATAGGCGAAAACTACCAAAAGGTAATTCAACGGCTACGATTTTATGATCATGCCGAAGTAGTAAATCTCTAGCCCATTTTTCTTGTTCAATTAAATGATTAATCGCACGAAGAACTATTAATGGAATAAATAATGTGGCCATAACTAATATTTGTAACCTATATGCAAGGCAACAATTCCGCCAGTTAAGCGGTGAACCTCAACTTGATCAAAACCAGCATCTAACATCATTTGTTTTAAAGTCTCTTGATCTGGATGCATACGAATTGACTCAGCAAGGTATTTATAACTATCAGCATCACCAGCAATTTTTTGACCCAACCAAGGTAAAACTTTAAATGAATATATATCGTAAATGGGTTTTATAAGCTCAATAGGTTGGGAAAACTCAAGAACCATCGTTTTTCCACCAGGCTTAATAACTCTGCACATTTCTTTAAGAGCAATCTCTTTATGAGTCATATTTCTAAGCCCAAAAGAAACTGTCACTAACTCAAAATAATTTTTGGGAAATGGAATTTGTTCAGCATCTAATTGAACGCATGGAATGATAGAACCGCAATCTATAACGCGATCTCTTCCAACTTCCAACATCGATGAATTGATATCACTTAACCAAACCTCACCTGTTTTTCCAGCTTTCTTAGAAAAAGCGAGCGCCAAATCACCAGTGCCGCCAGCAATATCAAGTACTTTTTGGCCAGGCAATACATTCGCCATTGAGATAGTGAACATTTTCCAGATTCTATGAAGTCCAAATGACATCGCATCATTCATGATGTCATATTTATTGGCAACAGAATGAAATACTCCCGCTACTTTTTGAGCTTTTTGAGTCTCATCAACCTTTTCAAATCCAAAGTGGGTTTCTGCCATAGTATTCCTTTGATGACTATTTCATTGGTGTATCACGAGTTACACCCGCTTTGGCAAGCTTATCCAAGTATTCCTGCCAAAGCTCTTCTTGGTTGAGGCATAACTCATGCAGATAATCCCAAGAAAATAAACCAGAGTCGTGACCATCTGTAAATGTTGGCTTGATCGCGTAATGCCCAACAGGGTCTATGCTTAAAATACTTACGTTTCTTTTACCTGTTTGCAGAGTTTCTTGCCCAGGACCATGCCCCCTTACTTCTGCAGATGGAGATAACACTCTTAAAAATTCAAAGGGTAAACGGTACGCATTGCCATTCTCATATGTCAATTCCAACACTTTAGATTGTTGATGAACGACGATATTAGTCGGTACATAAGTTGTATTCATTAAACGAGTACTCTTTCAATACCACCAGAATTAGCATTTTTAACATAGTCTGCCATCCAGTTTTCACCTATTAAATGACGGGCCATTTCAACAACTATATAGTCTGCTGTGGTGCCTGAGTCGTCGTTATAACGAGATAATCCTTGGAGGCATGAAGGGCAACTGGTTAATACTTTCACATTCCCATCAAAACCTTCTTGCAAGGCAGTTGCACCTTTGACCATCTCCTCTTCTTTTCTAAAACGAATTTGAGTAGAGATATCAGGACGAGTTAGTGCCAGAGTACCAGACTCACCACAACAGCGATCATTCTTTTTGATTTGGGTTAAATCTGCAGTTTGTATAATCTGATTCACTGTTTTCAAAGGATCTTGAAGTTTCATAGGTGAATGGCATGGATCATGGTACATATACCTTGTTCCCTGAACACCAGTCAACTTAACATTTTTTTCTAATAAAAACTCGTGTATATCAATAATTCTGCATCCTGGGAAAATGCTCTCAAAATCATACCCAGCTAATTGGTCGTAGCAAGTGCCGCAAGATACAACTACTGTTTTAATGTCTAAATAATTCAATGTATTCGCAACTCTATGAAACAAGACGCGATTATCCGTAATCATTTTCTCTGCTTTGTCAAAATCTCCAGAACCTCTTTGTGGATAGCCACAACATAGATAACCAGGAGGTAACACAGTTTGAACACCTACCTCCCACAACATAGCCTGAGTTGCAAGACCGACTTGAGAGAATAATCTCTCTGAACCACAACCTGGGAAATAAAATACCGCCTCTGAATCCACAGTAGTGGTTTTAGGATTTCTGATAATTGGAACAATTTCAGAATCTTCAATATCCAAGAGAGCTCTTGCTGTTTTCTTCGGCAAATTCCCTGGCATTTTTTTATTAATGAAGTGTATTACTTGCTCCTGAATTACAGGTTTCCCCAGAGTGAGCTTAGGTGCTTTAGTTTGTTTTTTTGCAAAGGACTTGAATAAATCATGACCTAAACGTTGAGCCTTATAGCCCCAATCTATCATCAATGTTCTGGCCAACTTAATGGTTTCAGGATTAGATGCGTTCAAAAAGAACATGGCCGCACTTGCACCGATATTAAATTTCTTCTGGCCCATTTTGCGTAATAAATTACGCATATTCATCGTAACATCACCAAAATCAATTTTGACTGGACAAGGCGTTAAACACTTGTGGCAAACCGTACAGTGTGCCGCAACATCGTCAAATTCTTCCCAATGCTTAATTGAAATACCTCTCCTTGTTTGTTCTTCGTAGAGAAATGCTTCAATCAGTAGTGACGTTGCGAGTATTTTATTTCTTGGGCTGTAATGTAAATTAGCTCTTGGAACATGGGTCGCACATACTGGCTTACATTTACCGCATCGTAAGCAATCTTTAATACTTTCAGAAATCGCACCAATATCACTTTGTTGCATGATTAATGACTCATGCCCCATCAAACCAAAGCTAGGTGTATAAGCTTTATTTAAATCTCCGCCAGGCATTAATTTGCCTTTATTAAATCGACCATCAGGATCAATTTTTAATTTATATGCACGGAACTCTTTTAATTCATCATCAGTTAAATATTCAAGCTTAGTAATCCCAATACCATGCTCACCTGAAATAACCCCATCAAGAGACCTAGCTAAGACCATAATTCTTCCGACAACTTCATGTGCTTCTTGCATCATTTCATAGTCATCTGAATTAACGGGTAGATTGGTGTGAACATTACCATCGCCAGCGTGCATATGCAAAGCCACAAATACGCGTTTTCTTAAAATCTTTTTATGAATGTCAATGCACTCTGACAAAATTGGAGCAAACGCTGCACCCATAAAAATTTGTTTAAGTGGCTCTCTAACTTCTATTTTCCAAGATACTCTTATGCTTCTATCTTGTAATCGTGAAAAATATTCATCTAAATTATCTGAATAGGTCTGCCATTTTGCACGAACCTCTTTTATCATTTGAGTCGCTTGCGTAACTCTGTCTTCTAAAATTTCAGCAGAAGGAATTTCTGAAGCATCATCAGACTTACCAAGAACTAATTGCCCTCTATCAAAATAGTTTTCAAGTGCGTTAAGCAATAGGAGTTTATTTTTAATAGATAGTTCAATGTTTATTTTCTCGATACCATCGGTATACTCTCCCATTCTTGGAAGCGGGATAACAACATCTTCGTTAATTTTAAAAGCATTAGTATGTCTAGAAATAGCAGCAGTTCTGGCACGATCAAGCCAAAACTTTTTTCTTGCTTCAGGACTAACAGCAATAAAGCCTTCACCAACTCTGTTGTTTGCAATACGTATAACTTCACTTGCGGCAGCAGCTACAACGTCAGCATCATCCCCGACAATATCTCCAATCAAGACCATCTTGGGTAGAACATTGCGTTTAGATTTTGTAGAGTAGTCAACAGCTTTTAAATATTTTTCATCTAAATGTTCTAGTCCGGCTAATATTGCCCCGCCTTTTTTAGTCTGCTCATCAAGATAATTTTTTACCTCAACAATGCTTGGGATGGCATCTCGTGCTTGACCAAAAAACTCTAAACATACTGTACGAACTTCCTTAGGCATTCTATGAAGTACCCATTTCGCACTCGTAATTAATCCATCACATCCTTCTTTTTGAACTCCAGGAAGCCCTGATAAAAATTTGTCAGTAACGTCTTTTCCTAGTCCAACCTTACGAAAGCGCTTACCTTCAATAGCAAGTATTTCTTTACGAAGAATTTTGGTTCCAGGAGCTTGATTACCATCTGACCAAGTTAACTCAAACGTTGCTACAGGCGCATCATGAATTTTGCTTAAATTGTGGTCAAGCCTCAAAATTTCTAGCCAGTCACCATTGGTGTCAACCATTCTCCACCAGAGAAGATTATCAAGAGCAGTTCCCCACAACACGGCTTTTTTACCACCGGCGTTCATTGCTATGTTTCCGCCAATACAGCTTGCCTCTAAAGAGGTGGGGTCAACGGCAAAAACTAATCCACTTTTATCTGCGGCATCAGAAACCCTCTTTGTAACCACACCAGCCTCAGTAAAAACGGTTCCAACTTCTTTTTCGTTGCCAGGAATTTTTGCAAATTCTACTGGAGCCATTTTTTCTAATTTTTCTGTATTAATAACAGCTGACATTGGTGTAAGTGGAATTGCTCCACCTGTATATCCAGTTCCACCTCCACGCGGAATAATGGTTAAACCAAGTTCTATACAAGCTTTAACAATGCCAGGGATTTCAAGCTCTGTATCAGGAGTGATCACCACAAATGGGTATTCAACACGCCAATCCGTTGCATCAGTAACGTGGGAAACTCGAACAAATCCATCAAACCCAATGTTGTCCTGTGCAGTAATTTTTCCAAGCACTCTTCGTGCTTTAATGCGCAACGCTTTTGCTTTATCAAAATCTTCTGCAAAATCTTTAACTGCCTTACGAGCAGCACTTACCAAATAAGATACCTGGTCTTCAAGGTTTTGCGTAATTCTTTTTTCTACCTCAAGCAAACGATGGTTTAAGGCATCAATTAGCGATTTAAGACGCTTTGGATTATCAAGCAAGTCATCTTGCAAATATGGATTTCTATTAACAACCCAAATATCTCCCAAAACCTCGTACAACATTCTTGCAGATCGACCTGTTTTTCTTTGACTTCTAAGACTGTCTAAAGCATCCCAAGCTTTTGGGCCTAAAATGCGAATAACAATCTCACGATCAGAAAAAGATGTGTAGTTGTAGGGAATCTCTCTTAATCTAAGAGCTTGATTCATTAAATTCTGGGGTGGATCAAAGTAAATTGGGGCATTCATAGTGTTTTTACCTAAAAGACTATTCTAATTGAGGGTGCAATTCTTTGCCAATTTTCCAGTCTTAGCATTTTTATCTCTTTGCTAAAGTTCAAAAAATTGGCAACTTATTAGCGAGACTAAAAATGTAAGCGATAAATAAGTACCTTAAAGTTTTCCCAATTGCCATATAAACACAGCATGATACAAAGGAATATTGTGCCCAACCTGCATAAATTGTTAAGGGGTCGCCAATAATAGGAATCCATGAAAAAAGTAAGCTTTTTGGCCCTAATTTGCGTAAATTTTGGCTAAATACCCCTATTTCTTTTGTTTTCGCTAAAGTCTGACTTGCTTTTTTTGCTAAAAAACCAAGATACCAATTTAATATGCCACCTAAAGTATTGCCCAAACTAGCTACAAAAATTAAGATCCACAGATTTTCAGGGAATTTTTGTAAATATAAATAAAACACAGCCTCCGAACTAACTGGTATTAATGTCGCTGCTAAAAATGCCATTACCCCTACTGAGGATAGGCCAACCCATGGTATAGAAATAGCTTGTAAAAAAGCTTGAATTGATGATTCCATAAGGTATTCTAGTCGCTCTATGATAATCTTCTGTCTATGAAAAACGACTATTTACGAAAAATATTAAACGCTAAGGTGTACGATGTTGCGCGCGAAACAGAACTTGAGCGCGCTCAACACCTTTCAACACGCCTAAAAAACAATATCTTGCTTAAAAGAGAAGATAACCAACCTGTTTTCTCTTTTAAGCTAAGAGGTGCTTATAACAAAATGGCACACTTGAGCAAATCGCAACTTGCCAAAGGTGTTATTGCAGCGTCTGCTGGTAATCATGCTCAAGGTGTTGCAATGGGAGCTGCCAAGTTAGGCTGTATAGCTACCATCGTCATGCCAACAACAACGCCTCAGGTCAAAATTGATGCTGTCAAAGATCGAGGGGGTAAATGGGTCAAGGTTGTATTGCATGGGGAATCGTATAACGATGCTTATGACCATGCCCTCGAACTAAAAGCAAAACATCAACTAACATTTGTTCATCCATTCGATGACCCAGAGGTGATTGCTGGTCAAGGGACTATCGCTATGGAGATTTTGCGCCAACAGCAAGGCCCTATTGAGGCTATATTTGTAGCTATTGGTGGGGGTGGTTTAATTGCAGGAATTGGTTCATATATCAAAGCTATTCGACCTGAAATAAAAATTATCGGTGTGCAAACAGTAGATTCAGATGCCATGAACCGCTCATTAAAAGCTGGGAAAAGAGTTGAATTAAAAGACGTTGGTCTTTTTTCAGATGGAACAGCTGTAAAACTAGTCGGAAAAGAAACTTTTAAGATTTGCCAAGAGGTTGTTGACGAAATTATTACGGTGGATACAGATGCAATTTGTGCTGCTATTAATGATGTTTTTACGGATACAAGAAGTATCTTAGAACCTGCAGGCGCTCTTTCAGTTGCTGGTATGAAGTCATACATCGCCCGTCACAAATGTGTCGATAAGACTTTTGTAAGTGTTGCATGTGGCGCAAATATGAACTTTAGTAGACTAAGGTTTGTGGCCGAGCGAGCAGATGTTGGAGAGTCTAAAGAGGCCGTTTTTGCAGTTACGATACCTGAGGAAAGAGGTTCTTTTAGAAGAATTTGCTCATTAATCGGTACTCGAAATGTTACGGAATTTATTTATCGTATTTCAGATACAAATAAAGCAAATATTTTCATAGGTATATCTACCCAACAAAAAGGCGATAGTACAACTATTGCAAAAGAATTTATTAAATCTGGATTTGACACTATTGATTTAACTACAGACGAATTAGCTAAGTCACATTTGCGACACATGGTTGGCGGAAGATCAACTTTAGCAAATAATGAATTGTTATATCGATTTGAATTTCCAGAACGTCCTGGCGCTTTAATGAATTTCCTTAACGCAATGTCCCCAAATTGGAACATTAGTTTATTTCATTACCGAAACCATGGCGCGGATTATGGAAAGATTTTAGTAGGCTTACAAGTACCCCCAAAAAATAAAAAAGAGTTCAACGAATTTCTGAAAGAAACAGGTTATCGTTATTGGGATGAAAGTAAACACCCTGCATATCAACTCTTTTTGAAATAAAAATGAGCTTTTCTCTCTCCGGAAAATTAGTTGTCGCTATTTCCTCTAGAGCATTGTTTGATTTTGAAGAGGAGAATCATCTTTTTGAATCAACTAATGACAGCGCTTACATGCGTATCCAACAAGAGAGATTAGCTATTCCTGCAAAAGCTGGAGTCGCATTTCCCTTAGTAGAAAAATTATTAAAGTTTAATAATCCAGAGCAATCAAGAGTTGAAGTAGTCATACTTTCAAGAAACGATCCAGTCAGTGGCTTAAGGGTGTTTCGATCTGCAGAGCATGCTGGTCTGAAGCTTGAACGGGGTGTCTTCACCCGAGGTAGACCACCACATCATTATTTAAGGCCCTTACACGCAAATTTATTTCTTTCAGCCAATGAAAATGACGTCAGAGAAACGATTCTTGCAGGATTTCCTGCAGCATTGGTTTATCCACAATCTGTAAAAATCGCCCGCTCCAACCCACATGAAATTCGAATTGCATTCGATGGAGATGCTGTTTTATTTTCAGATGAATCAGAAAGAATTTTTCAATCAAAGGGTCTAGATGCTTTTGTTAAGCATGAAGCCCACCTTGCTAAAACTCCACTCCCTCCAGGGCCATTTAAACCGCTTCTAGAAGCATTGCATCAACTTCAAAATTCAAATCCTGATTCCATTATGAGAATTAGAACTGCGTTAGTTACTGCTAGGTCTGCGCCTGCACATGAAAGAGCAATACGAACTCTCATGAGTTGGGGTATAGATATTGATGAAGCCATGTTTTTAGGCGGACTTAAAAAAAGTGACTTTTTAAGAGAGTTTGCTCCAGACTTCTTCTTCGACGATCAAACTGGTCATTGCGAATCTGCTGCTGAAGTGGCTCCAACTGGTCAAGTTATTTCTGGAATAACCAATAATCCATCTATCGAAAATGATTAATAAAAACCCTAGTGATATTGCAGGTGCTCCACTTGGTAAAACAAGTCCTAACCCTGATAGTTACAGCCCAGATTTACTCTTTCCTATAGCAAGAAGCACCCACAGGGACTTGCTAAACTACCAGAAAACATTACCGTTTATGGGGGTTGATATTTGGAATGCTTATGAATTATCTTGGCTCAACCTAAAAGGGAAACCCGAAGTTGCAATTGCTCAAATAGAGATTCCCTCTAACTCGCCTAATATTATTGAATCAAAATCTCTTAAGCTTTATTTAAATAGTTTTAATAATGAGCGTTTTTCTAATGCAGATGAGGTCAAAAAACGCATAGTTGAAGATTTGTCACTTTGTCTAAAAAGTCAGCTAAATGTCTTACTTTTTGATCCTATGACATGGTCTGAGTTAAAGCTTGTAGATCCCAAAGGTCTATGTTTAGATCGTCTTGATATTGAAATCAATCCTCAAGACATCCCAAACTCATCGTGGTTAAAAGCTGATTTTGAAAATGGTCCAATTGAGGAAACTCTCTATTCCAACTTACTAAAGAGTAACTGTCCTGTTACAGGACAACCAGATTGGGCAACCATCACTATTTCATATACTGGTCCAACTATTAATCAAGAAAGCCTTCTTCGATATCTCATTTCTTACAGAAACCATCAAGAATTTCATGAACATTGCGTAGAGAAGATTTTTTGCGATATAAAGTCCGAGTGTAAACCCATAAAACTATTGGTATACGCAAGATATACAAGAAGAGGTGGCTTGGATATTAATCCAATGAGAACAGATTTTAATATCGCTTGGCCAGAGAACAAAAGGCTTGCAAGACAGTAACTCTATTTCGAATTACTTCAGTTGCAAAGCCTTTAAGTTTTAAAAAATTTTAATTATCAGGATTTAAAAAGGGATATCGTCGTCCATTTGTCCCAAGCTAGAGCTTGCAGAATTAGAGATTTCAGGTCTTTCTTTTGCATAACTACTGGATGGAGCACTTCCAGTATCACCCATCTTACCGCCTAGCATTTGCATAGAATCTGCAACAATTTCAGTTGAATATTTTTCAACACCTGACTGGTCAGTGTATTTTCTTGTTCGAAGCTTTCCTTCAACATACACTTGAGATCCTTTTTTTAAGTACTGTCCAGCAATTTCAGCTAACTTACCAAAAAAAGTAATCCTATGCCACTCTGTAGTTTCCTTCATTTCTCCAGTAGCTTTGTCTTTGTAACGATCAGAAGTGGCAACAGAAATATTCGTTAACGCATCTCCACTTGGCAAAAAGCGAGTTTCTGGGTCTCTTCCAATATTTCCAACAATAATCACTTTATTAACTGACGCCATGACTTTCTCCCGAAATTATTAATGCTAAATTGAAGTAGCATTCATTGTATCTACATATATCCTATGAACAAAGACCCTTTAAATCTGATTTTTTAATTTGATTTTTGGAGGAAGCTCTGACATTCTTGCTGCAATTATAAGCCACGCCAATAGAAGTAAAGCGTCAAGTTCAAAAATCCCTAGGGTACCAAAATTGCCGTAGATTGCACCGCCTAGAGCCCCACCTAGAAAAAGCCCTATCGACATTGTTGTATTATAAATACCTAAACCAGCGCCCCGATTATCCCCTGAAAGTCTTGATACAAGGGATGGCTGTAAAGATTCTAGTAAATTAAATCCAATAAAAAATAAGAATAATCCGAAGCAAATTGTCCAAATATTTTGGTAATGTCCGAAAATGATGACTCCAAAGTAAGTTTGTGCAATCAACATAAACACAACAGAAACCTTTAAAAGAAGAGCTAATCGATTCTTTTTTTCTGCCTTGATCAACATAGGTGCCATAAAAATAATTGAGCCAATCAATACTGAAAGATAAACTCGCCAATGTTGCTCCAAAGGTAAATCTTCAGCCACCAACATCTTAGGGATTGCAATAAATATAGCTACCTGAGACGTATGAAGAATGAGGACGCCAATGTTCAGGCGAAACAACTCTGGGTCTTTTAAAACTTTGATAAATCTACTAAGGTTAGAAGTAGTACCCTCCGGTTGAGCCATTTTTACCATAGGAGCTGTTGGAACAATTTTCCATGCCACAAGAATAGCAGCTACTCCTAGTAAAGCCATCATCCAAAAAATACCAGGCATTCCTAGGGATTGGTATAAAGGCGAAGCAATCACTATTGAAATTGCAAAGCTAATTGCAATACTTCCCCCAATTAATGCCATAGCCCTGGTTCTCATCTCTTCTCTAGTCAAATCAGCCACCCATGCTGTTATGGCGGCAGATATTGCTCCGGCACCTTGTATAGCTCTACCAGCAAGAATCCAGTACAAATCATCATGTGAAGCCGCAATAATGGCTCCTAAAACAAATAAACTTAGTCCAGCGATGACAACTACTCTCCGACCTACTCTATCTGAGAGAATTCCGAGTGGAATATGAAAAAAGGCCTGTACCATACCGTATATTCCAATGGTTAGACCGACTAATGTGGCATTATCACCATTGGGCAATCCCCGAGCATGCAAACTGAAAATTGGCAAAATCAAAAATAAACCAAGCATTCTAAGGGCAAAAATACCTGATAAAGATAAAGATGATCGAAGTTCTGACGAATTCATAAGAAAAGGCTATATTAATGAGTTGAGCTAAATATTATGAACGATACTATACAAATCCGTGGTGCACGCACCCACAACCTAAAAAATATAAATCTAGATATCCCTAGAAATCAACTAGTTGTAATAACTGGCTTATCTGGATCTGGAAAAAGTTCCTTGGCATTTGATACTTTGTATGCCGAAGGTCAGCGAAGGTATGTTGAATCATTGTCCGCATATGCAAGACAATTTTTACAACTCATGGATAAGCCAGATGTCGACTCTATCGAAGGCTTATCTCCAGCTATCTCTATTGAGCAAAAAGCTACCAGCCACAATCCTAGATCAACAGTTGGAACGGTAACTGAGATACACGATTATTTGCGCTTGTTATTTGCAAGAGCTGGAACTCCTCACTGCCCAGAACATCATTTAGCACTTGAGGCACAAAGTATTTCTCAAATGGTAGACCACATCTTGGGTATGCCTGAAGATACAAAACTAATGATTCTTGCGCCAATAGTGAGCAACCGCAAAGGGGAGTTCATTGATTTATTTGAGGATCTTCAATCTCAAGGTTTTGTAAGATTTAGAATTCGTAGTGGTGGTGGCACAACTCATATTGCTAAACCTATTGTTTATGAAGTGGACCAACTTCCAACTCTTAAAAAAACGGATAAGCATTCTATAGAAGTAGTTGTTGATCGCATCAAAGTTAAACAAGATATTAAACAAAGACTTGCTGAGTCTCTTGAAACAGCTCTTCGCTTAGCGGATGGGCGTGTCATAGCAGTAAATATGGATACACATGAAGAATTTTTATTCTCAAATAAATTCGCTTGCCCTATTTGTTCCTTCGCTTTACAAGAACTCGAACCGAGATTATTTTCCTTTAACAATCCGTTGGGAGCTTGCCCAAGTTGTGATGGCTTAGGACATGTTTCATTTTTTGACCCAAAGAGAATTGTTGCTCATCCAGAATTATCTATGGCTTCGGGAGCAATTAAGGGATGGGACCGTCGTAATCAATTTTATTTTCGGATGCTGCAAAATCTTGCAGACTTTGCAAAATTTGATATTGAAAAGCCTTTTGAATCACTCAGTAAAAAAGCACAAGATTTAATTCTCTTTGGCTCTGGTCAAACTAAAGTTCCTTTTGAATATCTCAACGAGAAAGGGGTTGCAGTTACTAAACCGCATACCTTTGAAGGAATAATTGCTAATTTCGAGAGAAGATACAGAGAAACAGATTCAATTGCGGTCAAAGAAGAACTTGCAAGGTACCAAAATATACAAACTTGTCCTGATTGTGAAGGTAGTCGTCTTAGAAAAGAAGCCCGATTTGTAAAGGTGGGGGAAGGTGATCAAAGCAGAGCAATTTTTGAGGTTAGCAATCTGCCTTTAAAAGCCGCATATGAATACTTTTCAAAACTAAACCTTAAAGGTGTTAAAAAAGAAATCGCAGACAAAATAGTTAAGGAAATTTCTGCAAGGCTTAAATTTTTGAATGATGTTGGTTTAGATTATTTATCACTAGATAGAAGTGCTGACACACTATCAGGTGGTGAAGCACAACGTATTCGACTAGCATCACAAATTGGGTCTGGTCTGACAGGCGTTATGTACGTCCTTGATGAGCCATCAATCGGTCTTCACCAAAGAGATAACGACAGATTAATTAAAACTCTTGTTCACTTACGTGACTTGGGGAATTCAGTGCTCGTTGTAGAGCATGATGAAGATATGATTAGGTCTTCAGATTATGTAATTGATATAGGACCTGGGGCAGGGGTTCATGGGGGTAAAGTAGTTGCTTATGGAACTCCTTCTTCAATTGAAAAAAATGCCGACTCACTAACTGGTCAATACTTAAGTGGTAAGAAAAAAATATCAATTCCTCAATCAAGAAAAAAACCTGACGGAAGATGGATTAGCATTCATGGCGCAACCGGTAATAATCTTAAAAACGTCACAGCTAAAATTCCAGTAGGTCTACTAACCTGTATTACTGGAGTTTCTGGATCTGGAAAATCCACATTAATAAACGACACACTTCACCATGTAGTTGCCCAACATTTGTACGGATCTACAGCAGAACCTTCTCCTTATACTGAAATTGAAGGTCTTGAAAACTTTGATAAGATAATCAGTGTAGATCAATCCCCTATTGGAAGAACCCCGAGATCTAATCCTGCAACCTACACAGGACTTTTTACCCCTATTCGTGAATTATTTGCCGGCGTTCCTGCTTCCCGCGAGAGAGGTTATGAGGCTGGGAGATTTTCCTTCAATGTAAAAGGTGGAAGATGTGAAACTTGTGAAGGCGATGGCGTTATTAAAGTTGAAATGCATTTCTTACCAGACGTCTATGTTCCATGCGACGTATGTCACGGCAAACGTTACAATCGCGAAACTCTAGATATCCGTTACAAGGGTAAGAATATCCATGAAGTTCTATCAATGACGATTGAACAGGCTTTTGAATTCTTTGAGGCTGTCCCCGTTGTTAAAAGAAAACTTAAAACTCTTCTTGATGTTGGACTTGGTTATGTCAAACTTGGACAAAGCGCCACCACTTTATCTGGAGGGGAAGCGCAGAGGGTAAAACTCTCACTAGAGTTATCTAAACGTGATACAGGTAGAACTTTATATATCTTAGATGAACCCACAACAGGCCTTCATTTTCAGGATATCCAACTTCTTTTAGAAGTTATTTTTTCCTTAAGAGAACAAGGTAACACCATATTAATTATTGAACATAATCTAGATGTTATAAAAACAGCTGATTGGATTATCGATATGGGTCCTGAAGGTGGATCTGGCGGTGGCTTTATTATTGCAGAGGGTAGTCCAGAATCTGTAGTCAAAGTTAAAAATAGTTTTACTGGTAAATACCTTAAGTCTTTGCTTTGAGTTTGGTTACCTTTGTAATCTGTTTTTGCGCTTGCGCTAAAGTATTAGCATTACCGGATAAAACAACGATATCGTCTAAATGCAAAACTGTATCTGGGTGTGGTTCTAGTTTAGAGTACCCTCTACTATTACCCACCCTTCTTCTTAAACTTTGGACTATGACACCACTTTTTTCAATCCAATCCAAAGACTTACCAACTCCTTGCATTGAGTCTTTTAGATGAACTGTACTAAGCCTTATTGCATCTACATCATCTACGCTTTCATCCTCAATGCTCGGGAAAAATCCGCGTAATTTTCCATATCTATCTTCTCGAGCTTCACTAACCCGTCTCATTACTCTTCGAAGTGGAACACCTGCTAAAGATAAAACTTGGGCCGCCAACATAACACTTCCTTCAGCTTTTTCAGGAATAACTTGCGTCGCACCAGCTTGAATTAATTTGTTCATTTCTGCATCATCTTTAGCCCTTGCCAAAATTGGCATCCCTGGATGTAAGGTTTCAATTTGATGAATTACTTTCAAGGTTTCCTGGATTGATCTAAAGGTAATAACCACAGCCTTTGCTCTTGCAATCCCAGCCGCCATTAAGTTGTTTGGATTATGCGAGGCACCATACACAACAGACTTACCAGCTTCACTTGCTTGCAAAACTCTTTCAGGATCAGAGTCTAGTGCTATATAACTAATGCCTTCTTGCTCCATCATAGTAGAGACGTTCTGGCCAGTAACACCAAATCCACAAATGATGACGTGTTGGTCGTTTTGAATACTTTGAGAAACAATTTTTGTCAAATCCACCGATTGACTAAACCATTCATTTTTAGAGAATCTCAGAGCAATTGAATTACTGTACTCTATCAGTATTGGGGCAACTAGCATGGATAAAAGCATTGCAGCTAAAACAGCTTGAGATAAATTAGGGTCAATCCAATCAAGTTGATCAATTTGATTAATTAAAACAAATCCAAATTCGCCAGCCTGAGTGAGGCAAATTCCTGTTCTAATAGCTTCGCCAGAAGATGAACCAAAACGCCTAGCTAATCCAGTGATGATTAAAAACTTAAAAGCTAATGCTGAAAAAAATAAAATTAATACTAGGGGTAATTCATGAATTACAGAATTGACGTTCACCATCATGCCAACGGTAATAAAAAATAGGCCTAATAAAATGTCTCTAAATGAAGCAATTCCCTCTTCAACTTGATATCGATAAGGCGTCTCCGAAATGAGCATTCCTGCCATAAATGCCCCAAGTGCCATTGATAACCCAAAAAAATAAGTAATTGCCGACATCCCAATAGCAATCAAAAAAACATTCAACATAAAAAGTTCTTGCGATCGCTGGCTAGCAACTAATTTAAACCAAAAGCTAAATATCTTTTGGCCCACAAACAATATTAGGACCAAAGCAAATACCACTTTGATTCCAGCAATACTCAAAGCAAAAACGATATCGCCTGGATTCTTGCCTAATGATGGAATCAAAATCAATAATAAAATGACCACCAAATCCTGAAATAAAAGAACACCGAGAACATTTTTACCATGTGAAGTGTCTAATTCTGCTTTTTCAGCTAAGGATTTGGCAACAATCGCGGTAGATGACATTGCTAGCGCCCCGCCAAGAGCAAATAAAACATGCCAAGGAAGTACTATAGGTAATAAAAATCTTAAAAAGTACCCTGCTGGAATAGTAAGCAGCATTGTTAGCACAACTTGACTAAATCCTAGTCCAAAAACTATATGTCTCATTGCCTTCAATTTGGTAAGATTAAATTCCAAACCAATTGAGAACATTAGAAATACCACGCCAAATTCAGCAATATCCTTTACTGTTTCAGAGTCAGGAGCAAAACCTAAAGCATGAGGCCCTATGGCAAGTCCTACCATAAGGTATCCAAGAATCGATGGAAGTTTAAAAATTCTTGCGAGCAGCACCCCACCAAGGGCACAGGCAAGTAAAGTTAAAATGATTTGCAAAATAGAAGGCATATACTAATCACTATGATAGATAAAGTTCGTGAAAAATACATTCAATTAGCTAAAGATACCCTAGATATCGAAAATAAGGGTATTCATCAACTATATGAAAAATTTTCTGAAAGTTCATTTCAGAAATCCTTTACTGATGCAATTGAACTTTTACTTCACTGTAAGGGAAGAATTGTAGTCTCAGGAATTGGAAAATCTGGACATATTGGAAATAAAATTGCTGCCACCTTTGCTTCTACAGGATCACCAGCATTTTTTGTTCATCCCGCCGAAGCAAGTCATGGAGACTTAGGTATGGTTCAAAAAGACGACGTCTTTCTAGCCATTTCATATTCTGGTGAAACTGCTGAGCTTTTAAGAATTGTCCCATTAGTAAAAAGAATGGGGGCTAAGTTGATTGCTATGACGGGTAACCCACAATCTAAATTAGCTGAACTGTCGGACGCACATCTTGATGTTTCAATAGAGAAAGAAGCATGTCCTCTTAACTTAGCTCCAACAACAAGTACTACTGTTAGCTTAGTTATGGGAGACGCCCTAGCAGTAGTTTTATTAGATACAAAAAACTTCAGTGCAGATGACTTTGCAAGATCTCACCCAGGGGGTAGCCTTGGTCAGCGTCTTCTCACACACGTCAGAGATGTCATGCGCGTTGGTGAAGATGTTCCTAGAACTAATATTAATGCTCCGTTAAAAGAAGCATTAATTGAAATTTCTAAAAAACGATTAGGAATGACCGTTATAGTTAATGAAACTAATCAAGTTTTGGGTATTTTTACTGACGGTGATCTCCGAAGGCTTTTGGAAAAAACGTTAGACCTTGAATCAGTTCAACTAAAAGATGTTATTACTAAAAATCCCAAAACCACCTCTAAAAATATATTAGTGGCTCAGGCCGTAGAAATGATGGAGCGATTTAGGATAAACCATTTAGTGATTGCAACTGAAGATGGACAACTAGAGGGTGCCTTGAATTTACATGATTTATTAACTTCTAAAATAATTTAAAGATGATCATGAAGCCAAGCTTAACTACCAATCAATTTAGTAATTTCCCCCAAGCTATTGAACGCGCACAAAATGTCAAACTTTTGATACTTGATGTAGATGGCGTCTTAACAGATGGCTCATTGCTTATTAGTCCAGATGGGCTAGAGCAAGTTAAAGTCTTTGATAGTCTAGATGGTCACGGATTAAAGCTAATCATCTCTGTAGGAATTCAGGTGGCGATTATCTCTGGTAGATCTTCTTCTATGGTGCAAATGCGTGCGAAAGCTCTTGGAATTCAACATGTCTTTTTAGGTGTTGAGGATAAGAAATCAGTATTTTTAAAATTGATTGCAGATTTAAACCTTAGGGTTCAAGAATGTGGCGCGATGGGGGATGATTGGCCTGACTTAGGAGTATTAAATCTCGTCAATTTTTCAGCTGCTCCAGCCAATGCCCACCCTGAAGTATCTAATATGGCTCATTATGTTTGTAAAAATCAAGGGGGGCGTGGCGCTGTTCGTGAAGTATGCGATTTAATACTTTTATCTCAAAACTTTTATCACGACCTTCTTTCAAAAGCTTTTGAGTAATGGCAAATAACGCATTAAATTACATTCAAGACCTTTTGTACGAATTAGGTGCTAGATTGATCCCTTTAGTTGTAATGGGATTACTGACATTAGCTTCATTCTGGTTTTTAAAGAAAAATACGACCCAAGACCCTCCCCAACCACCCAGAAAAATAACGCATGAACCTGATTACGTTTTCTCAAATGCAAAGCTAACTGTACTTAATTTGGATGGGACCACAAAATATCGTCTGATAGGTAAGGAATTTAAACATTTTGAGGATGATGCATCTATTGATGTAAGCCTTCCCAAATTGCGCCTGATGAATCCGAAAACTCCACCTTTGACTGTAAGTGCTAATAAAGGTCACATCACAGGTAACCTTGATATCATCGAACTCTTTGATAATGCTGATATTAGTCGTCCAGCAGAAATTAGCCCTTCTGGAAAAATCATTAACCCATTCCTTCATCTTCAATCTAACTATTTAAAGTTTTTTATTAATGATGACAAAATGACCACTCACTTACCCATAAAAATTCAAAAAGGGGATTCAATAATGACCTCTTCAAAGGGTGCAGATTTTGATAACGTCAATCAATCAATATCTATGTTTGGAAATGTTCAAGGAACAATAGCCCCAAATGAATCCTCGAAGAGTTTTGCAAAATGAAGGGCCTTTTAAGTAATCTTTGCAAAATATTATTAATAATTACTGTAATTACTTCAGTAAATATTTCATTTGCATTGAAAACTGATAAAAATCAAGAAACAAAACTTTCATCTGATAGTGGAAATTTCAATGATGTAGACCAAGAGTACATACTTACTGGAAATGTTCTGATCACTAAAGGAAGCATTATTGTGAAAGGTGGCAAAGCTGTAGTGATTGTTGATCCTGAGGGATATCAACAAATTACTGTCAAAGGTGAAGCAACAAATCCAGCATTTTTCGCCCAACAGCTTGATAAACCTGATCCTGAATTTATAGAAGGTTATGCGGATATCATTATTTATGAAGCAAAAAAAGATCAACTACTTCTTTCTGGCCAAGCTTATACAATTAGGAAAAAGGGTCTAACTCAATTTGATAAATTGAGTGCAGATAAAATAAATTTTGATCTTTATACAGAAGAATATAGTGCCCAAAGCAATGATATTCTTAACCCTACGAGAGCAGTTTTAGGCCCTCGAACAATTACAAATAATAAGCTTACTAATTCAAAATAATGAGTACAACCCCACAAAATCAATCATCTTTAAAAGCCCAAGGACTTCAAAAAACTTATGGGAAAAGAACCGTAGTTCGAGACGTTGGATTAGAAGTTAAAACTGGTGAAATTGTTGGCCTATTGGGCCCCAATGGTGCAGGTAAAACGACATCTTTTTATATGATTGTTGGGTTGGTTCCAGCTGACAAAGGGACCATCACCATTGATGACAAAGTTATTAGCGGTCTGCCAATCCATGAAAGGTCTTTGAGGGGCTTATCTTATTTACCTCAAGAGGTGTCAATTTTTCGAAAACTAACCGTTGCTGAGAATATACAAGCTGTCTTGGAGTTGCAAGTTTCTCAAGGTAAACGCTTGAGCCGAAGCGCCATGAATTCAAGACTCAATGAACTATTAGAAGAGTTACAAATCCCCCACCTTAGGGACAGTCAAGCTTTATCTTTGTCTGGCGGAGAAAGAAGAAGGGTCGAAATTGCTAGGGCTTTGGCTACTAACCCTAAATTTATTCTGCTCGATGAGCCTTTTGCAGGGGTGGACCCAATTGCTGTTGGTGAAATTCAAAGAATCATCCGTTTTTTGAAAGATAGAAATATTGGGGTTTTAATAACTGACCATAATGTAAGAGAAACTTTGGGTATTTGTGATCATGCTTACATCATCAGTGAAGGCAAAGTTCTAGCTCAAGGCTTGCCTCAAGAAATAATTGCGAATGAAACCGTCCGAAAAGTTTATCTCGGCGAAAACTTTAGAATGTAAATTATTATTCTAGAGTACTTGGCTTTTTTCAAAAGGACTGATAACCTAGAAGCGTAGTCAAGAAGTAAGTAGTGGTCGAATTGCTATTGTCAATTTTATTAACCTTTACGCTTATTGAGGATTGTATGAAAGTTATCATTCACAGCCATCATCTTGAAGTTACATCTGGTTTAAAAACACATCTCGAGGACAAACTTAATTTAATCAAAAAGCACTTTGATCAAATTATTCAAATAAATGCTAATTTGGGCATTGATAAGGCTCATGAGAAAGAATTACGACAAACAGCCGAACTAAGTCTTCATGTATTAGGTAAGGATCTTTTTGCCTTGGCACACCATGAGGATCTCTACCAAGCAATTGATTTAGCTGTGAGCAAACTTGATAAGCAGATCATAAAATTGAAAGAAAAAGTAAAAAATCATCATAGGCCGATTGCCTTTAAACATATTTCAGCAGATAGTTCAGTGATGAATCTATAATAGGAATATGAGTGAACTCGCTGAGATACTGCTATCTGATCAAATCTATTTAGATGTCGATGTAAAAGACATCAAAGATTTGTTCACTCTAGCGAGTTCCAGATTTGCCTCAGCCACCTCTATTTCATCAAAATTAATTTATGACTGTTTGCAGGCTAGAGAGGATTTAGGCTCTACAGGGCTTGGAGTAGGTGTGGCAATACCTCACGGTCGCGTAAAAGGTTTGAAAGAACCTCACGCAAGTTTTTACAGGTTATCTGATGGCATAGATTTCAAATCAAGTGATCAAATGGCAGTTGATATTGTTATTTTTTTATTGGTTCCAGAAGTTGCAACTCAAAAGCATCTAGAGCTTCTTTCTGAGATAGCACAAGTCCTTGCCGATAAATCAAGGCGAAACTCTCTACGAGAGTCTTCTTCTCCTGAAAAAATTCTTCAAGAAATGACTACCAAGGTTTATTAAGATGATTCAGCAGCTATCACTCATTGGGATCACTGCACAACATATCTTTGATGAAACTTTTGAGGAATTAAAACTTCATTGGATTACAGGTCAAGAAGGCGCTGATAGAGGTTTTGACCCCAAAATTGTTGAGCTAGCAAGTTCATCTTCAGATTTGGTTGGACACCTTAATTTAATACACCCAAGTCGGTTACAAGTTTGCGGTGAACCAGAAATACGCTATTTAGAAAGACTTCATAAGGCGCAACAACGTCACCAGTTGTCAGACCTAATGATTATGCGCCCACCCTGTTTAATTATTGCCGATGGGGTTGAAGCAAGTGAAGATTTAAAACTATATTGCCAACGCTCATCAACTCCACTATTTTCTACAACACTTGCCGCATCTGAGGTAATTGATCACTTACGACTTTACCTAACCAAACTGGGTGCTCCAAAAATCACAATGCATGGTGTATTTATGGATATTCTTGGGTTAGGTGTTCTGTTAACGGGGGATTCTGGTCTAGGAAAAAGTGAACTTGGTCTTGAACTAATTTCAAGAGGGCATGGATTAGTTGCAGATGATGCTGTGGACTTCGCGCGTTTAGGTCCAGACTATATTGAGGGAAGATGTCCTAGTATTTTGAGAGACTTACTAGAAGTTCGAGGTCTAGGATTGTTGGATATCAGAACCATCTTTGGTGAGACGGCTGTACGTCGTAAGTTAAAACTTAGATTGATTGTTCAATTGGTCCGCAGAAATGAGGGTGAGTTTGAAAGACTTCCACTTGAGTCTCAATTCGTAGAAGTCCTGGGACTTCCTATCAGAACGGTAAAAATTCAAGTTGCAGCAGGTCGAAATCTTGCGGTGCTAGTCGAAGCTGCTGTCAGAAATACAATTCTTCAATTAAGAGGTATCAATACTCTAGAGGACTTTATTAGCCGCCAAAGAGATTTAATGCAAAATGAGTCTGGAAATAAGGGCTCAAAGTAATGCATATTTTTATCATTACAGGAACATCGGGGTCGGGAAAATCTGTGGTTATCCGATCTTTAGAAGATGCTGGTTTTAACTGTATAGATAATTTACCTGTAAACCTGCTAGAAAGCCTGATAGATGGACTTGATTCTTCAAGTAATACTCAAGTAGCAATAGCTATAGATGGTAGGCAAGGTAGTTCTATTGAAAATCTTCCAGATATTATTGCTAAGTTAAAACTGAGATATCAAATTACAGTCTTATTTTTAGATGCCTCTACATCAACCATCGTCCACCGTTTCTCTGAAACGAGAAGGCGTCATCCTCTTTCCTCGAAAAACACAAGTCAAGCAGAAAATTCTTTAATAGAATCCATTAATCTTGAACGTAAATTACTTTCTAATTTAGGCAATATTGGTCATCATATTGATACTACAAATTTATCCTCAAATGCATTAAGAAATTGGATAAAAGACTTTATCAAAGAAGATGTCATGGGGCTTACTCTTTTATTTGAGTCATTTGGATACAAATATGGAGTACCCCAAGATGTAGATATTGTTTTTGATGCTCGCTGTATCCCCAATCCTCATTACGAGCCAGAACTTAGGTCATTAACCGGAAATGACAAATTGGTCATAGAGTTTCTTCAAAAACAACCTGACTTTGAAAAACTTAAGTTAGATATTTTTGATTTTTTAACGCATTGGATTCCAAAATACCAGATTGATGGACGAAGCTATTTAACAATTGGTATAGGTTGTACTGGCGGGCAACATAGGTCTGTGGCTATGGTTAACGAAATTTATAAAATGATTGACGTTAACGCTGCTCAAGAACTAAAAAAAATGACTCTGCTTAAACGACATCGAGAACTATATCGTTTAGAAAGCTAAACAACCTCATAGTCGTCTAGAAGATTTTTTACTGGGGTTGGCATTCCTATATTGTTTAGTTCTGCAAAATTAACCCATTGAAATTTATCATTTTTAATTTCGATAATCTCTTTCAAAAAAATTACTCGCACCTGAAAATATAAAACCCTATGAGTAAATACATGCTTTCTAGGCTTTAATAGAGTGCTAGTTTGATAAGGTTCTCGAAGAACTTCTATTGGTAATTCTGAATACTGTTCTACACCAAGTTCTAAGGTTTTGATTTCTGTATTTGAAGCGTCACACCACTGTGACTCTGGAAAACACCACAATCCTCCCCAAATTCCTTTACTTGGACGAAGTTGCAGCAACAATTTGTCTTTCGTTCGTATAAAAAGCATTTCAGACTGAACTGATTTCACATCTACTTTCTTTTCCTTAAAGGGGATGAGATGCACTTTATCTTTTTGAAATGCAATACAGTCTTTTTGAAAAACACAAATTGAGCATTTAGGATTTTTTGGTGTACAAAATGTTGCTCCAAAATCCATCAAGGCCTGAGTATAAATAGGCATATCTTTTGAATTTTTGGGGACTAATTCATTTGCCTTTAACCACAGTTCTTCTTGAGATTTCTTTGATTTAAATGAAAATTCTAAGCCTAATATTCTAGTTAATAATCTTTTAACATTGGCGTCTAAGATACTAACTTGCTCACCAAAACAAAAAGAAGCAATTGCTGCTGCTGTTGACCTTCCAATGCCTGGAAGCTCATTTAGACTTGCGGAATTATTTGGGAAAACTCCATTGTGCTTTTGAAGAATAATCCTTGCACAAGCATGTAAATTTCGAGCTCTAGTGTAATAACCCATACCAGCCCATAATTTCATCACTTCATCTTCAGATGCGTTTGCTAGTTTTTCAACATTGGGGAATATATCTAAAAATTCAACATACCTATCTTTTACAGTAGCGACCTGAGTTTGTTGAAGCATGATTTCAGATAGCCATACTCTATAAGGGTCTTTTTGATTTTGCCAAGGCAAACCACTACGCCCAAATTGTTTATGCCACTCTAAAAGCTTACTTGCAAAATCCTTCATTTTTGACAGCTTGGGCAGTAATATGTTGATCTTTGACCTTGAACTATTTGCCGAATTGAGGTTCCACAAACTTTACATGGTAAAGCATTACGATCGTATACCTTAGTCATCACCATAAAATGACCAGGCTCTCCATCGCTATGAACAAAATCTTTTAGGCTACTTCCACCTGCATTTATGGCTTTTTTCAATACTTCCCTAACAGAGCTAGCCAATCTTTCATAAGCAAGTTTAGAAACTTTTCCAGCAGATTTTTTTGGATTTATTTTTGCTTCAAATAAACTCTCTGAACAGTAAATATTGCCAACACCAACCACAATCTGGCCCGCTAACAAATATTGCTTTACTGAAATAGATCTACCTCGAGATTTTTTATACAAAAGTTCCCCGCCAACTTCTGGAGCAAAATCTTTTTCTAATGGTTCAACGCCAAGTTTTTTAAATAATGGAAAATACTCTACTGGGCCATCATTTATAGAGTGCCAATGAATAGATCCAAATTTTCTAGGATCATGTAAACGTAATGCTGTTTCTCCGAAATGGAATTCAACACGATTGTAATTTTTTGGTTCATCTGAAACTTTTTGAATCCTTAATACACCAGTCATTCCAAGGTGCAAAATCATAAAGCCAGTATCAAATACAAAAATTAAGTATTTTCCCCTTCTTCTGATTTCACTGCACTTTTGGCCAATTAGTATTTTTGATAAATTTTTAGGGACTGGCCAGCGAAGTCGGCTATCATGCACAACTACATTAGTAAGCACTTTTCCTTGAATTTGCGGTGTAATACCAAGTTTTGTGACCTCTACTTCGGGTAATTCTGGCATATATTGGGTAGATTAATTCAGAGTTATATAGAATAGACAAATGTTTAAATTCAATTTATATCAAATTCGGCGTTTTTTTTCTTTTGGGCTTATTAGCATCATGCCATATTTTTTTGTGGGACATGTTGCAGCTCAATCTCCAATAAATCTGTATGAAAGTGAAAAATTTGCGAATGAGGTATTTCAGTATTTAGCTGCAGAAATAGCGCTCCAAAGAGGAGATGTGGCTTTGTCATATCAAACCATGCTTAATTTAGCAAAAAACACCCGTGATCCTAAAATTGCTCAAGACGCTATGTTAATTGCTTTAGCAGCTCAATCTGCTACTGCATCCTTGGAGTCTGCAAGGTTATGGGATGAACTTACTCCAGATTCTGACACCAATTCAAAAGAAGTCTATCTGACGCTTCTTATGTTTAACAACAAATGGAATGAAGCGATTGAGCCAACTGTTAAATATTTAAAATCCCAGACACCTGCTAAACGAGAGGAGTTTTTCGATAAACTTCCCCCTATTCTTAGTCGATCAAATAACCAAGACGTTTCTAATGTGGCCATTGCAAAAATTCTAAATGCCACAAAAACAACTCCAAAAAATACTAACCTATTGTTCATTTATGCATTAGGTGAAGAAAAACTGGGTAACTACAGCAATATGGAAAAAATATTGCTTAATCTTATTAAACAAAATCCTGATGATGCAAGTGCTCTGAATGCCTTGGGATACTCATACGCAGATAGAAACGTTAACCTAACTGAATCTATGCGATTAATTCAAAAAGCAATTTCCATATCACCTAATGACCCCTACATTTTAGATAGTCTTGGATGGGTACATTTCAGGCTTGGGAATAAAGAACAAGCGATTCAATATTTAAAGCAATCATTTGAACAACTACCTGAAGCAGAAGTAGCAGCTCACCTAGGAGAAGTTCTTTGGTCTAATGGCGCAACTGAAGAAGCGGAAAATATTTGGCGCAAAGGTGAAGCCATTAACGCAAGTCAATCTACGTTAAGAGATACTTTAAAGCGCTTAAAGCCAGACTGGTCAAGTGTTCAACTTTTTGATGAATCAATCTCTCGCCAATGGGATGGAAGATTTTCAGTTAAATCAACCATTAATCAGTCCAAAAATGGTGGCAGTGGTGCATTTACTCTAATACACGAAAACTTAAATGATATTCTCGAAATAAGAGGGCCTCTTGGCGCCTCTATGGCAAAAATCAACATAACACCTAGTAAGGCATCATTAGAACAAAATGGGCAAATTCTCACGGCTGTTGATGCGGATGAGCTAATTTTTCAAGCTACTAAACTGCCAATTCCAGCAAGAGGTCTTTCAGCTTGGATGTCAGGTTTTACAAGACCAGGATCTCCAGGCTCAATTAAAAGGAATGATGTTGGTCAAGTTTCTGAAATTACACAAGACGGTTGGATATTGCAATATACCTGGGATGTAAATAATAAATTGCAAAAACTTAATATGACTAGATCTTCGCAAGATGGTGATATTGAAGTCAAACTTATTTTAGATTAGATAAAAATGTCTTTTATTGAAATACCAGCCCCAGCTAAATTAAATCTCTTTTTAAATGTCACTGGAAGGCGAGAAGATGGTTACCATCTTTTGCAAAGTGTTTTTCAACTCATAGATTTATGCGATACAGTTAAATTACGCTTAAGGAATGATGGTGAAATTTGCCGTATTAACCCATTACCAAATGTAAATCCTGAGGATGACCTCGTTGTAAAAGCTGCAAGGTTACTAAAAAATAACTTTCCAATATCCAAAGGTGTGGATATTGATCTCATAAAAAAAATTCCCATTGGAGCGGGTCTGGGAGGGGGATCCTCAGATGCTGCAAGCACACTTTTAGGGCTCAATTATCTCTGGAACTTAAACCTCTCCACTCAAGAATTAATAAATCTTGGAGTAAAACTTGGGGCGGATGTACCCTTCTTTCTATTTGGAAAAAATGCATTTGTAGAGGGTATTGGGGATGTTTTAACAGAAGTAAAGCTTGATCTTAAGTCTTATTTATTAATTTACCCAGGTGTTTTAATTCCAACAAAATCAATTTTTTCGTCACCCCATTTGACGCGCAATCGATCAAGGATTACAATAATTGACTTTGAAGAGCAATACGCTAGTAATATGCAGTTTAATAATGACTTACAAGCAGTTGCAACGCAAATGTATTCAGAAGTTTCGATGGCACTTGAGTGGCTTGGGAAGAATTTCCCAGAATCTCGTCCACTGATGACCGGCTCTGGAAGTGCTGTTTTTTGTGAAATTCCAAGTCACGTTTCAGTTGAACAGTATCTATCGAAACTTCCTCCAATGTGGCAAGGTTTTAAAGTTAATGGTCTTATGCTTCACTCGGCTTATAATTTAAAAACTAATGTCAACATACAAGAGGGGAGTCGCCAAGTTGGTTAAGGCACCGGATTTTGATTCCGGCATCCGAAGGTTCGAGTCCTTCCTCCTCTGCCACCTTTCTTCTATGTCTCAATCTTTCAATCATTCAAGCAAAATTCTTTGCGCACTCTTTTGGAGAAGTTATGAGCAATGAGTCAATGACCATTTTTACAGGTAATGCAAACCCTTTACTTGCTAAAGCTGTAGCTGACTACTTAGGACAAGATCTTGGTAAAGCAATGGTTGGAAGGTTTTCAGATGGTGAAATTCAAGTTGAGATTCAAGAGAACGTTAGAAGCAAACATGTTGTTGTTTTACAGCCAACGTGTGCCCCTACAAATGATAATTTAATGGAATTAATGATCATGGTTGATGCTCTAAAACGAGCATCAGCAGGAACCATAACCGCAGTGATTCCTTACTTCGGTTATGCTAGACAGGATCGTAGACCTCGTTCTGCTCGTGTTGCAATATCAGCTCGATTAGTAGCAAATATGCTGCAGTCTGTGGCGGGCGTTGGAAGGGTTCTAACAATGGATCTCCACGCTGACCAAATTCAAGGTTTCTTTGACATCCCTGTAGACAATATCTATGCATCTCCCATATTACTAGCGGACCTTCAGCACAAGAACGATGGTGATTTATTAGTTGTTTCTCCTGATATAGGCGGCGTAGTTCGCGCAAGAGCACTAGCAAAACAGCTAGGATGTGATTTAGCTATTATCGATAAACGTCGTCCTAAAGCAAATGTCTCAGAAGTAATGCACGTCATTGGTGAAGTAGATGGTCGTAAATGCGTAATTATGGATGACATGATCGATACTGGAGGAACTCTTTGTAAAGCTGCTGAGGTTTTAAAACAAAGGGGTGCTAAAAACGTCATGGCTTACTGTACTCATCCAGTTTTATCAGGTAACGCCATCACTCGCATCATGGAGTCTGCTTTGGATGAAGTTGTCGTTACTGACACGATTCCATTAAGCGACTTAGCGAAAGCTAGCCCAAAGATTAGAAGCCTTTCTGTTGCCCCACTTCTTGGAGAAACTCTCCTAAGAATCAGTCGAGGCGAATCAGTCATCTCAATGTTTACAGAGACAAACTAGTCATTTTTAAATAAAAAAGCTATAATAGAGGACTTTTCTGCTTGGTCGCGAGCAGAAAAACCTGTTACCAATAAAGGTAACAGTAACGAACCTTAGGGAGTTTTATTATGAAAGTCGTCGCCTACGAACGTAGCGTACAGGGCACTGGTGCGAGCCGCCGCCTGCGCAACTCTGGAAAAACACCAGGCATTATTTATGGTGGATCAGAATTACCGCAAGCAGTGGAACTTGACCATAACGCTCTTTTCCATGCTTTAAAAAAAGAAGCATTCCATTCTTCAGTATTAGATATTGAAGTAGCTGGTAAAGTGCAACAGGCTTTGTTGCGTGATTATCAAATGCATCCTTTTAAACCTCTTGTACTTCACGTTGACTTCCAACGTATTGATGCAAAACAAAAAGTTCATATGAAGGTACCACTTCACTTTAAGGGCGATGATATCTGCCCTGCAGTGAAAACTGGTGGTGCTGTCATTAATCACATCATGAATGAACTTGATATCACTTGTTTGCCTTCTGACTTGCCTGAATTTATTGAAATCGATCTATCAAAAATCGAACTTGATCAAACAATTCATGCCAAAGATATTACTTTGCCAAAAGGTGTTGAGTTAAGTTTGCATGTTGAGCAAGAAAATCCTGCTCTCGTTGCTGCAAGAGAGCCAAAAGTTAAGTCTGAACCAGAAGCCACTGGCGCTCCAGAAGCACCAGCAGCTCCAACTGCAACAAAGTTAAAAGACAAAGAGTAATCTTTCCTTTTTTCATAAAGCCCGTCGATTTTTTGACGGGCTTTTTATTTGTATCTACTTATCAATTTCGTTTAAAGTTACTGCATGATTAAATTAATTGTGGGTCTCGGCAATCCTGGTGATGAGCATTTATCGGATAGGCATAATGCAGGATTTTGGCTTTGCGACAAAATTGCTCAATACTTATCCTGTCATTTTTCACTCGATAAGTCTCATAAAGGTCAAATAGCCAAAGCTTCCTTTCGTCAGCAAAATATTTGGCTTCTTAAACCACAAACATATATGAATCTTAGTGGTGAGTCAGTGGGATCCGTTGCTAAGTTTTATCAAATTGATCCATCACAAGTTTTGGTCATACATGACGAACTTGACATACCAGCTGGCGTGGCACGTCTTAAGTCTGGTGGTGGTACTGGTGGGCACAATGGTCTCAAAAGTATTACATCTCATTTGGGAACACCCAACTATTGGCGTTTAAGAATTGGTATTGGACACCCGAGAGATATTGTGCCTGCAGGCAGTCCTCACCAAGAAGTTGCTAGTTACGTGTTAAAAAAACCCTCTCAAAAAGATCAAGATCTGATTGATAAAAGCTTTGATAAAGTCCTGGATGTTTTTTCTTTGATGATATCGGATGACCCAAGCTCAGCAATGAAAACACTTCATACGCAATAAATTATTTATTTTGTAAACGACGATATTTTTCTAAAAGTTGAGACTTATCTTCGAGATAATCTGGATTAAAAGGTATACAAGCGATCGGGCATACAATCTGACACTGGGGCTTATCGTAATGTCCAACACACTCTGTGCAACGATTAGGGTCAATCTGATATATCTCTAAGCCCATACTAATTGCGTCATTAGGACATTCAGGCTCACAAACATCGCAATTAATACAATCATCCGTAATCATCAATGCCATGTTTTCACTCTTCGCTTAAATGTTTTTTTTCTTTAACCAAGCTTCTACAGAAGGAAAAACAAACTTACTCACATCCCCGCCTAGAAGGGCGATTTCTCTTACAAAAGTTCCAGAAATAAATTGATATTGATCTGAAGGTGTTAAAAATAAAGTCTCAACATCAGGAACTAAATAGCGATTCATGCCAGCCATTTGAAATTCATATTCAAAATCAGAAACAGCTCTTAAGCCTCTTAAAATAACTCTAGCATTATTTTTTCTTACGAAATCTTTTAAAAGACCACTAAACCCCTCAATACGAACATTTGAGTAATGGCCCAAAACTTCTTGAGCAATTTGAATTCTTTCTTCCAAATTAAAAATTGGTTTTTTATTTTTGCTATCTGCAATTCCAACAACCAACTCATCAAATATGGATGAACCTCTTCTAACTAAATCTTCATGGCCCCTTGTAAATGGATCAAAAGTTCCAGGGTAAACAGCTATCACCATAATATTCCCTTCCTATGCATTATCAACTCTACTTATTAAGCTTAAGTAAATTAGCCCTTACTGCTCCTGCCACTAATTCCTTTTCAATTGACCATCCAGATAGCCAAAGAAGAATGCTTTGATTATCCAACTTAGAACTTGATTCTACATAAATAATTGGAGAGTTGTCTCTTTTTATCTTCTGATTGATCAATAGCAAAGATTGTTCTAATAAGTCTGTTTGGTCAAATGGAGGGTCAATAAAAATAATATCTGCCTCAATGCTACTTTGAGCTTTTAGCCATTCAATAGCATCATATTGGTAAAAGTTCATTTCTGAAGAAGGTGGGCTGGGTTGAAGCTTTGTAAAATTTTCTTTTAGGGCTTTAAAAGCATAGGAGTTTTTTTCAATAAAGTTAACCTGTCTGGCCCCCCTAGAGCATGCCTCAAAACCTAAAATCCCAGTTCCGGCAAATAAATCTATCACTCTTGCTTGGTTAATATAAGGATTTAACCAGTTAAAAACGGTTTCTCTAACCCGATCAGTTGTTGGCCTCAATCCTGGGATGTCAACTATTTCAATTAATCGACTTCTCCAATAACCACCAATAATACGAATCTTATGTGAGCTTGAAGGAGGCTTTTTCATTGCCCCCCAACCACTACAGTTATCATTTTTTCCATATCAAGGTTCTTCTTAAATACTCGATTGATATCTTCTTTTTTGACTTTTTTAACTTCATTAGTCCACTCGTCAAGAGTATTTAAAGGTAAATCAAACCAAGCAATCGCAGATAAGTTATCTAGCAATTTGCTGTTGCTATCAATTCTTAATGGGAATCCATTGATTAAATTATTTTTAGCTGCTAATACCTCATCATCAGTTGGTCCATTTTTAATGAACTCATCGATAGTTTGTTTTAGTAACTTGATAGACTCCTCAGATTGATTTTTTTGTGTTTGCATGCCAGCCACAAAATATCCAGAATTTTTGGCTGGATAAAAATAGCTAGATACGCTGTATGCTAAGCCTCTTTTTTCTCGAATCTCAGACATTAATCTAGAAACAAATCCACCGCCTCCTAATATGTAATTGCCAACTAGCAGCGGAAAATAATCTGGGTCATTTCGCGGAGGGCTTGTCATACCCATTTGAATATGAGCCTGTTGAGATGGGTGAGATATTTTCACTTCCCTTTTCTGAATATCTTGCATTGTTAATGGGCTTAGTGGTGGTATTTCTATACCTTGTTCAGGTCCATTAGGTAGCTTTGCAGTTAACTTTGTAGCAAGCTCAATTGCCTTATCTCGAGAAAGATCACCAATAATAAGAACGTTCATCTTATTCGCACGATAGTATGTTTGATGAAATTTCTTTAAGTCGTCTATTTTGATTGCTTTTATAGAATTTACTGTCTCATCATTGCCCAGGGGATTGTCTCGATAAATCATCTTTTTGAATTGCTTAGATAATATATATTCTGGCTTTGTTTCGCTCTCTAAAAGCTCGCTAATTTCAATAGACTTTTCTCTTTCTAAGATTTTGTTGTTAAAGATAGGATATGCAAGCATATCGCTAACTTGGTCAACCAGAGGATTAAGAACCTCTACACTGCTCAGCGTTTTAATCCGCACAGATGTTAATTCTTTTCCAGTAGAAAACGAAATCATTGAGCCTAAATCCGAAATACTATCGGCAATAAAAGCTTCGTCTTTAATTGCGCCTTTAATCTTTGAGCCTTTATTCATTAGTTGGGATGTAAAGTTACTAACGCCAATACGATCCTTGTTATCGTGCGCGAACCCACCTGGAAAATCTATTCCTATATTAACCATTGGAATAGTTTTTGACTCAACAAAAAACAAATGTGCGCCAGTCGTTAATTGAATCTTTTGGATTGGTAATGTGGCAAATGCATTTAGGTGTATAAAGCCCAATACCAAAACAATTAATTTAAGATAAAAAAAGTTTTTAATATTTCTCATGGTTTTCTCAAGATTAATGTTTTATAGATGCTGCAGCACGTTCGTTCGCTAGGACTTTTTGTTGGTCTATGGGTTGTGGATCCAACACACCAATCGTCATCAACTCGTCAACTAAATATTTTTTTGCAACATTTTGAACTTGCTCTGCTGTAATAGATTGAATTTTAGAATTCATATCATCTATTTTTTGCCATGGAATCCCAACAATTTCGTTGGATCCAATTTCCATAGCTTGTCCAAAAACGGAATCTCTTTTATAAACTTGAGATGCTGTAACAGCAATTTTTATACGCTTAAGTTCTTCTTGCTTTACTCCATTTTGAACTATGTCATTAATTATTTTTTTAACCTCTGATTCAAATTCAGAAGCTTGTTTACCTTTTGCTAATGTTCCACTAACAATAAATAATTGCTCACTTCTTCCAGTTGAGTCATAGCCTGCATTTGCGCCAGTGCTAATTCCTTTTTCTTTCACCAGAATACGGTTCAATCGAGTATTTTGGTTTCCATCCAAAATAGCGGCTAGAACCTCTAAGGCCCAAGGCTCTACTACATCTAAGTTTTCATTTAAGATTTTAGGAACCTTCCAACCCATCATTACAACTACATTCTCCGCAGGGGCTTTAAGAGTAAAACGCTTGATGCCTTTTTGTTCTGGCTCAATTTGGGGCTTTCTTTCCTCTAAGTTACGTTTTGGAACTTTCCCATAAGTATTTTTTGCGAGCTCAAATACCTCTTTTGGATTCACATCTCCAACAACAACTAGTACAGCATTATTTGGCGCATACCATTTTTTATACCAATTTTGAGAATCAAGATACGTCATATTTTGTAAATCATTCATCCAACCTATTACAGGATTTCTGTTAGGAGCTGCTTTAAAAGCCGTCGCCATAAACTGTTCATAAAGAAGTCCCAATGCTTGATCTTCTGTACGTAACCTTCTCTCTTCCATCACCACTTTAATTTCTTTATTGAACTCACTTTCTGATAGAACTAAATTTTGCATTCTATCTGCCTCAAGCTTCATCATTTCTGGCAAGTATGACTTTTCTATTTGTTGAAAATATGCTGTGTAATCATTATTTGTAAATGCATTTTCACGACCTCCTAATGCCGCAACTTTTTTAGAGAACTCTCCAGGTCCCATTGTTTTAGTTCCCTTAAACATCATATGCTCTAAAACATGTGCAACACCAGTTGTTCCAGTTGTTTCATCTATTGAGCCAGTTCTATACCAAACCATATGTGCTACTGTTGGTGAACGATGATCTTCTTGAACAACAATTTTTAAACCATTTTCAAGATACATTTCGTGTGTAAATTCACCGCTATTTGCAAATACAAAACAAGGCAATAAGGCCACCACAAGATGTAAGAAATGCTGTTTTTGAATATTTAGAAAATGCTTTAATTTATGATGTTTCAATTTGAATTACCTTTTTTAAAATTCATCTGTAAAATGTTTCTATGTTTGGTTTACGCAAAACTCTTTCATCCTTATTTAACCGCTCTAAAGTAGATGAAGAGCTTTTTGATGCATTGGAAGAATCTTTACTTCTTGCAGATGTTGGAATACATGCAACACAAGATTTAATTAACAAATTACGGTCCCTTGCAAAAAAAGAAAAAATTACTGATGCATCTGAGCTCAAAAGTCTGCTTGAAAAATTAATAAGTGAACTTTTGCTTCCATTAGAGTTTAATATCAATCCGTTAGTAAAGCATACCCCTACTCACACCCCTGAAATTTGGCTTATTGTAGGCGTTAATGGCGCTGGTAAAACAACCACTATCGGCAAGCTTTGCCATAACTTGCAAAATCAAAATAAAAAAGTTTTGCTTGCAGCTGGAGATACTTTCAGAGCTGCTGCAAAAGAGCAGCTCAATGAGTGGGGTAAACGTAATGAAGTTGAGGTTATTGTTCAGTCTACAGGTGATGCTGCAACTGTTGCTCATGACGCAATAGGCGCTGCTCTAGCACGCCAAGTTGACGTTTTAATCATAGACACTGCTGGACGCCTAGCAACACAGTCCAACCTCATGGAAGAGTTAAAAAAGGTTAAGAGAGTCATCCAAAAGCTCATTCCAAGCGCACCACACCAAACACTCCTTGTCTTAGATGGTAATACAGGACAAAATGGACTTACCCAAGTAAAGGCTTTTAATGAGGCACTGCAATTAACTAGCCTCATCATTACTAAAGTTGATGGAACTGCCAAGGGGGGAGTTTTATGTGCTATTTCACATGCTTTAAGTTCTAGCCCTAGTCACCCACTCATTATGGGCTTAGGTATTGGTGAAAAAATGGAGCAAATTGAGCCTTTTTCTGCAAGCTCTTTTGCAAAAGAGTTGTTACAAAATTAATTAAATTTTGATTAATATCTAGTGATGAGAATATTTTCAAAACTTCTAATTGTTGTATTCCTTGCTTTTGTGGCTAATAGCTATTCTCAAGTAGCTGCCCTATATCTATTAAAAAAGACAGTCGATCAAGCCAATAGCTCTAACAAGCAAGAGAATACCAATGTTGAATCAGGAAAAGATCCTGTAAATCAAGATGCTACTTCTCTGACTAAAAAAGAAGGTGACACCACAGAGAAAAACGTCAATCAAACGATTCAAACTGAATTAAATGCGACAGAGGGATTGCAAAAGTAGTTTTCAAAAGTATTACTTCCCTCGTTTATTGAACAC